>Ga0185299_10000557_pt1 | contig 96297 bp, 88 predicted proteins | sample PaiPotPPA55metaG_FD_128002 | JGI IMG/M metagenome (GOLD analysis project Ga0185299, IMG submission 128002) | Iron sulfur acid spring bacterial and archeal communities from Banff, Canada, to study Microbial Dark Matter (Phase II) - Paint Pots PPA... ... | reverse complement strand
CTACAGCTTACCTATCAAGACCCGAACGATCCTTTTGGTTTAGTTTACGACGTCCGGTGGGCAGTGATCACGACGACGAACTCCAGCGGTATACCGTCGTCCAAAAGATTCATCGTGGGAACTAGAAAACAGGGCGGCAACGGCATTTACAGGCCGGTTACACTTGACACGATACTCTATAAATGAAACGCACTCATCACCAACGGAGTGGAGACGGATTCTCGCTCATCGAAATGATGATCGCAGCCGTGATTTTTATTTTGCTTTGCAGCGCCGCGTTTGCGCTTCTCTCGCTTGCGCAGCAGCGCTATCAGACGGAATCGCAGGTGTTGAATTCTTTTCAGGAAGCGCGTTTTGGTTTGGATGAAATGGTTCGAGACGTGAATGGTTCGGCTTATCCTTCGCAAAATTTGTTCGCGTTCAACCCAAATGTCCCGGCGAAGAATCTCTATGCCATTACGCCGATTGCCTGGGACCCCAATTATGTCGCCGGCTCACCCTGTCTGATCGGAACGGGCGGAGGCGGGACTTGCACCACGCCAGGAGATTTTGATTTGATCGTCGAAAGAGACGTCGACTACTGGCACACCGATGGGGTCGAATGGACCCGCTACCAGCTTCAGAACAGTGTCCTATCCCGCAGCCAGACTTATAAGGTGGTCGGCGCGGAACCCGATGCAACGACCGCCCCCTCCTTCGTGCCATATGTCCAAAATGTGATGAACAGCGCTTCGCCCGCCCAGATTGCTCAATTCCAAGCGGTTTATCCGAGCATGTTCCCTGGGGGAAATCCGGTACCGGTGTTCAGCTATTTCTGTTACTCGCCGTATGGACCGCCGCTACCGTGTCCTTCAGCGGGATCTTACAATTCCCCGCTTAACGTAACAGACGTGGAGATTACGTTGATCGTCATGGCGCCGACAAAGGATGCTCAGTCGGGCCAGGTTCGGCTCATCGAATTACATGGACGAGGCCATAGCCTCAATCACATTCAGTAGGGCCGATGCAAAAAGGCTGATTCCGTCCGGCAAAGAGCAAAGATGAAACAAGACCGAAAAACGCGCCACAGCCCCCAAAAGGGAATAGCGCTTTTGATCGCTATCTTCGTACTGTTGTTGATCAGCGTTGTGGCGATCGCCTTGCTTGTTTCTTCCGGCACGGAAACGGCGCTCGGCGCAAACTACCGGACCTCTTCGACCGTCTACTATGCCGCAATCGCGGGCCTCGAGGAAGCGCGCGGACGCTTGCTCCCGAAGAACCCGAACTACTTTGGTTCCTCCATCATTTCGCCAGGAGCTACCTTTCCTTTGGGCCAGACGCTCTATGTCCAGAATCGTTTACCGGGCGAGTACATCAACCCGTGGGACTCAACTAGTCGCTATTTTGACAACGAATACCAGAGCGAGTTTGGCGTCCCGGCATGGAGTGCCTCCTGGCAGTCCGTCAATTCCGTCTGGGATAACAATATTCAAAGCATTCCTGGGCCGATCTACAAGTGGGTACGTATCAACGCAGCGACCGAGCAGTCGCTCTTCTTGCATGTGAATGGCACCAGCAGCTATGAAAACACGACACCGATTTTTTTCGATCCATCTCATGTAGACAACTTGGGGAACCCGTGGCCCAGCCTGGTTGTCGGCTCAACCCCGACAGCGGTACAAGCGCTGGAAATCACCTCTATGGCCGAGTTGCCCGGCGGCAGCAAGAAAATTTTGCAGTACCTCGTCGCTCCGATGGCGCTTAATTTGACTTTCCCTGCTGCGATCACTCTCGACGGAAATGGCGTTCAATATACAGGCCCCGGCTCCTCTCAGTTTTATGTGAACGGAATTGACCAGGGTACACCCGGCAGTTGCACGCCAACTTCTACTCACTATCCTGCTATCGGATACCTGTATTCTTCCGACTCAACCAATATCAATGCCACTCCTTCGGGTAATTACCAAGGGGGACCGCCCAGCTTGGGGCTGGTAACCGTTTCCCCCAATTTACAGTCCGTCGCGGCGCTCAATAATCTGGTTCAAACCATTACGGAAAACGCTGATCGGGTGATAGCCGGTCCGGCGACTGCAGGCAACATGCCTTCTGGGATGACTGCGGCGAACCCAATGATTGTTGTCGTCAATGGCGACTTGGATTTGAATGCCTGGCACAACACCGGATACGGAATTCTTCTGGTGACTGGCGAACTGAAGTATGACCCGGACGCTTTCTGGAACGGTATCGTTTTGGTGATTGGCAAGGGCAAGTTTACGTATGAAAACAACGGCTTGGGAACCATTTATGGCGCACTGTTTATTGCGAAGACGGTAGACTCCGCGGGTTTGCCACTCGCCTCGCCAGGAGCTGCCACGGTGGGGATGGCACAGCCTCCGCTGAACCCGGGGAATGGCGGAGTTGGAGTTTACTACAGCAGTTGCTGGATCCAGTACGTGCAGGCACCAATTTCTTATAAAATTCTATCCTTCCACGAAATACGACAATAAAAATGGGAACCGAATGAATCTGCATTCCCCTCTTCGAAACTTCAGTGTTTCATCTTTTATTCTCTGTGCCGCACTTTCTTTACATCCGTCGGCAAAGCTCACAGCTCTGGGGCAGAACCAAGAGCAGCAATCCTCTCAAACTGAGCCACAGCCCTTGCAACAGCAGCAGAGTGCCCGACAGCCTTTGAACTCGCAGCCTGCGCAGCTGCCGGAAGCCAAACAGAAAAAAGTCTGGACCAATGACGATGTGGTTTCTCTCCGGACACCCTCGGACGTTTATTTAGCGGAGAAAGAGGCGCAAGAGGCTGCTGCCGCGGAAGCTGCCAAAGAGGCCGCGAAGACAAAGCTCGGCGATGTTGCCCGAGCCACAGAGAAACTGCCGGCAACCGTCGAGGAAACTCGAAAGCTGATCACGGCCAAAGTCAGCCAGATTGCTGATGACCAACAGGCTTTGGACCGCTACACCGTTGAACTTCCGAGCGAGCCGGTCGAACGGAAAGATCGGATGCAAGAAGAAATCACGAGGATCACGGCGGCTTTGCCAAAGGAACGGTCGGAACTGAAAATACTACAAGACCACCTCGAAAAACTGAACAAGGCCCAGCTCAACGAAGCCCCCGCCCCTCCCCCTGTTCCGCCTTCTCATTAGTTCTCAATTCATTTTCTTTCGCGGGAAGATCGGCGGAGGAAGTTTTGTCCTGGCAGATGCTGCCAAGACGTGTCACGTGCTTGAGGCTGCCCCGTCGCTGTATAATGGTTGGATGCGTAAGAGTCAGGGAAGCGCGCAGATGCATGGCACTACGGTTCTGTGTGTGCGCAGGGACAATAAAGCGGTGCTGATCGCCGATGGGCAGGTGACCATGGGCGATCATGTGATGAAGCACACGGCGCGGAAGACGCGGCGGCTTTACAACGACAAAGTGATCGCGGGTTTTGCCGGCTCTACCGCCGACGCGATTTCGCTTTTCGAGCGATTTGAAGGCAAGCTGCAGGAACATTCCGGAAATTTGCAGAAGGGCGCTGTCGAGCTTGCCAAGGAGTGGCGCAAGGATCGCGCGTTGCGGCATCTCGAGGCGCTGCTCATTGTGGCGGATACAAAAGCCACGTTTCTGCTTTCTGGCAACGGCGATGTCATTGAGCCCGACGATGGCTTGTGCGCCATCGGCTCCGGCGGGACTTATGCGCTGGCCGCAGCGCGCGCTTTGTTCAAACATTCGAAGCTCGGCGCGAAAGATCTGGCCATGGAAGCGATGCGCATCGCCAGCGAGATTTGCATTTATACCAACGCAAACTTTACAGTCGAAGAACTCTAGAGGCCGCGCGATAATACGCCGGGGCGTGTTCGGGCATCAAACGGATTACACACAGAAGGATCACACACGAGGGGATCGCACACAAAGGGATTGGACATTTCATGACCAGCAAGACCGATAAAGAGATAGTTTTCTCGCCTGGGGGCAACGGCGCCCCGCCCGTGGAGGAGGAGCCGCTTCTCCCCGCACTCGACGACATGACTCCGCGGGAGATTGTGGTGGAGCTCGACAAATACATCGTGGGGCAGAATGCGGCCAAGCGCGCTGTCGCTGTCGCTTTGCGCAACCGCGTTCGCCGGCAAAAGCTTCCGCCGGAGATCGCCGAAGACGTTCTTCCGAAAAACATTTTGATGATTGGACCGACCGGCGTCGGGAAGACCGAAATTGCGCGCCGGCTTGCTCGTCTTGCGGGCTGCCCGTTCGTGAAAGTCGAAGCCTCGAAATATACGGAAGTGGGCTACGTGGGGCGCGATGTGGAATCGATGGTGCGCGATCTGGTCGAAACTTCGATCGATATGGTTCGCGAAGAAAAACTTGATGAAGTAGCCGATCGCGCGGAACAAGCTGCGGAAGAGCGCATCATGGACCTCTTGCTTCCGCCTTCTCCGCCGCCCGCTGCCGGCACGACCGAGACGGAAGCCGCGGCGCAGCGCGAGCAGACGCAGCGCACGCGTGAGAAACTCCGCGCACAACTTCGGGAGGGCAAGCTTGACCAGCGCATGGTCGATCTCGAAGTCCGCGAGCGCTCCATGCCATCGTTTGAAATTATTTCCAATCAGGGCGTTGAGGACATGGACGTCAATATGAAGGACATGTTCTCCAACCTCTCAGGCCTCTTTGGCCAGCAGAAGAAAAAACGCAAGATGTCCGTTGCCGACGCCTTCGAATACCTGATTCAAGAGGAAGAAAACAAGCTGCTGGACATGGACCAGGTTACGCGCGTTGCCGTCGAGCGCGCCGAGCAGATGGGCATCATCTTTATCGATGAGATCGACAAAGTCGCGGGGCGCGAATCGGGCCATGGGCCGGATGTTTCCCGCGAAGGCGTTCAGCGAGACATTCTGCCGATTATTGAAGGAACGACCGTCAACACGCGGTACGGCATGATTCGCACCGACCACATTTTGTTTATCGCCGCGGGCGCGTTTCACGTTTCGAAACCATCGGACCTCATCCCTGAATTGCAGGGCCGCTTGCCCATTCGCGTGGAGCTGCAATCGCTGAAGGAAGAAGATTTCATACGCATTCTCACCGAGCCGAAGAATGCCCTCATCAAACAGTACGTTGCGCTTCTGGAGACCGAAGGCGTGAAGCTGAACATTACCGAGGACGCCGTCGCGGCTATCGCACGGTTTGCCACGAGCGTAAACGAGTCGACCGAAAACATTGGTGCGCGGCGCCTGCATACCATTCTTGAGAAGGTTCTCGATGAGCTTTCCTTTGAAGCGCCCGACCTGAAGAAAAAGAATGTGAAGGTCGATGCCGCGTATGTCACCAAGCAGCTTGCGGATATCGTCAAGAATCAGGATTTGAGCCGCTATATTCTGTAAACTCCTAAAATCGAAAATGGAACTTCGAAACTTGCGGAACGACGCCGTGCGCGAGATGGAAGCTGCCCGCATCGCGAGTTTTGTTTTTCTAGTTTCAGGGCTTGCTTTTCTTTGTGCTGCCGGTTGTGGCGCGCCCGGTGAGCCTACTCCGCCTTCCCCTCCTGTTCCTGTGGCGATTACTGATCTCACCGCGCATCAGGCCGGTGATGGCGTGCAACTTATCTTCACCTTGCCTGCAAAATCCGTGGCTGGCGATCGTCTTGCATTTCCGCCTACCGTCGAAATCGTCCGGGGCACGCCGAAGTCCGATGGTTCGCCGGACGCAAAATCATTTCGCGTCGTTTACACGATTCCGGGTGCGCTCGTGGAAAATTATGTCTCGGAAGGTCATGTGAAATTTGTCGATCCCGTCGCCCCTGCGGAAACACGCGCGCATCCGGGGAGTTCGCTCGTCTATGTCGTGCGAACGCGTGCTTCCAAAAAACGCGCTTCGGCGAATTCGAACGCCATCTCGGTGCGGATGTTTCCTGTGGCAGAGCCGATTGCTTCCTTGCAGGCACGTGTCATGGAGACGGCGATTGAGCTGAGTTGGACGGCTCCCACGCGCACATCCGGGGGCGATTCGATCAGCGCATTTTCAGGGTACCGGATTTATCGCGGCGAGCTTGAACCCTCCACAGCCGAGGCCACTTCGACGGATCTCTCGAAAGCCAAATGGAAATCGCCGCTCACCTTGCTTGCTGCCTCAGACGAGAGCAGTTACCGCGACACTCTTTTTGACTTTAGCAAAACCTATGCTTACATCGTCCGGAGCGTCGTGCTTGCGGAAGGCAACCCACTCGAGTCCACAGATTCCAGCCCTGCGATCGTTTCGCCCCGCGACACGTTTCCTCCAGTCGCGCCACAGAACTTAGTTGCGGCTGTTCTCGCGGGCGCCACACCCGGTTCCGTTCTCGTGGACCTCTCCTGGTCCATCAATCTTGAAACCGATCTTGCCGGCTACCGCGTCTATCGAAGTGAGGAGCGGGACACACGAGGTGTGCTTCTTACGCCCGATCTGTTGCTTGCACCTGCGTATCGTGATACGTCTGTAGAACCCGGCCACCGCTACTGGTACTCTGTGACTGCCGTCGATCGTGCTGGAAATGAAAGTGAAACCAGCGCGGCGGTTGCGGTGGAAGTCGCGAAACCTTTTCCGTAACCCTGGGTTTGACTCAGCATCTATCTTGGGAGCGCGCCGCTTGATGACCGTTCGTGCACACATGCCCGCGTACGAGTCGTTCCATGTTTTCCGGAACGCCTCGGTTCGCACGGGTGTCTACGTCGGGGTCGTTCTCTCCATTGTATTTAGCGGATGGGTGATCGTCGCCAATCGTGTTCCGTTGCTCGAGCGCTTTGCTCTTGTGCGCAATCTGGCTGCGGTGGCTGTTTTGGGTCTCATCGCGTTGATTCCCGTTCTCCGATTTTGGCGGATGCCTGGTAACTTGCTGGCTTCGAGCCTCGTCGCGTGGGTGCTTTTCAGCCTGTCCTATCGCGTTCTTTGCATGCGTTTCGCGGGACTTGCGGAGCGATTTAGCGCCGTTCAAATATTCGTGCTCGGTGCGGTATTGTATATGCTCGTGGTTACTCTTTCTTGGATCTGGACCATCATCCGGCGCGCGCGCGCGTCGCACGTATCTCATCCGAATCATCATCCGAGCTGATCCCGAATGAAATTCTGCAGGTTCGTCACCCTTGGTTCTTCCACCCCGCAGCCCACTGGTGCGCTTTACGGCCTGCTCGAGGGTGATCACGTTCGCGACATCTCGGGTCCTCCGTGGAGCTCGTGGTCGCATGGCTCGCGCACATGGCCGGTCGCTGACGTTCGTCTACTGGCTCCCGTCGATCCCGGAAAGATCGTGTGCGTCGGGCGCAATTACGCGGCGCATGCGGCAGAACTTGGCAACGAAGTGCCCAAGGAACCGCTCATTTTTCTTAAGCCACCTTCGGCGATCATTGGGCCCGGCGAGCCGATTGTTCTTACGCCGCAATCCCAGCGCGTCGAACACGAAGGTGAGCTTGCGCTCATCGTTGGCAGGCGCTGTTCGCAACTCAAAGACACCGACGATCCGCTGACCTATCTGCTTGGCTATAGCTGCCTGAACGACGTCACCGCGCGCGACCTGCAGAAAAGCGACGTGCAGTTTACGCGCGCCAAAGGGTTCGATACCTTTTGTCCCGTAGGCCCGCACATCGAGACGGAACTCGATCCAACCGATGTCTTGGTCGAATTGCTTGTCAATGCTGCGCTCCGCCAATCCGGGCGGACTTCTCTAATGGTCTATCCAGTGGCGTTCCTCGTGCGCTGGATCTCCCGCGTTATGACTCTTAATCCGGGAGATTTGATCGCCACGGGCACGCCCGCTGGAGTCGGCCCGCTTGTGGCAGGAGACGTCGTCGAGGTCAACGTCGGCGGTGTTGGCGTGTTGCGCAATCCGGTGCAAGCCCCGCACACGTAGTTTCACCACCCTGCCGCTCTTTCTGTAAAATACCCACCAGTGGGCGATTTACGGGGAATGGCCTTATTCTTATATGCCGTCACCTCCAGTTTGCAATTTCGCGCGAGTCCGTTAGTCCACAATTCATTTGCATCTTTGGAGATCGATAGTTGAAAGCTCTGTTCGCGGACTGGAAACTTGTTCTCGCCATGGGTGGTGCTGCCCTCGCGGCGATCCTGATGATTGCCTATGCTTTTTTTCGGCCAGCGGAAGAGCCCGAGGACGTGGAACGCAGGCGGCGTCTCCACTTGAATCAGATTGGGCGCATCGCGGAAGGGCAAGTCGTTGAGTTAGCTGAGCACCCAGCCGAACCGCGCGAATCGCAAAGAAAACTCTTCGGTTCCCGTGCGCGTCCGATCGTTGATTTGAGGCCCAGGCATCTCGTCACCTACAGTTACGCGATTTCCGGTGTCACCTACCACACTGCTCAGGACATCACCGGCCTCGAGGGGCAAATCCGTTTCGAACGGCTTGTGGCCGGGCAGCCCGCCAGCGTGAAGTACGATCCGTCGAATCCGAGCGATTCGATCCTCGTCGCCGACGATTGGTCCGGCTTGCGCTGAACTTCGAACGGCTTGCGCTGAACCTCGAAATTCCTGTTCCAATCTCCTGGCCGCATTCTGATTTTCGTCCAGTTGCGCTATTCTTCTCCCTGCTGCTTTTCTGCGCCGGTCTTATGAAAATGGTTCTCGCTTCCGTCTTGACCACCGTGCTCATCGTCGCGATGACTCTCGGCGCGATGTTCATTCTCGTGCAAGCTACGGATTACGTTACCTCGCTCGAGTCGCCTCTCCAGCGCGCTGTCGCCATCGGCGCGGAACTTCTTCTCGGCGTGGTCCTCCTGCTCGGCACCGTTTGGCTTGCCACACATCTTGCCGTTCGCATCTTTGCCAAAAATGAACCTGCTGCTCCCGGAGGAAAGCTTGCCTGAGAAAAACGTCGCCGCGAGCGCAAAAGAAAAGCATAACGACCGCATGGAAGAGCTACGCCGCCAATCGGCGGAGGCCGAAGCCGGCGGTGGACCCGAACGCCGCGAGCGCGAACACAAAGCCGGCAAGCTCGCCGCACGCGAGCGCATTCATTTGCTTTTAGACGAAGGCACCTTCGAAGAGCTGGACAAATTTGTGCGTCACGGCTGCGTGGATTTTGGAATGCAGGAGCAGCGCCCCGCGGGCGATGGCTTCGTCACCGGCTTTGGCCGCATCGATGGACGCCTTGTCTACGTTTTTGCGCAGGACTTTACCGTTTTCGGCGGCTCGCTCTCTGAGGCCAACGCCCGGAAAATCTGCAAGATCATGGATCTGGCCATGCGTGCGGGCGCTCCCGTCATCGGGCTCAACGACTCGGGCGGCGCGCGCATCCAGGAAGGAGTCGCCTCGCTCGCGGGTTATGCCGATATTTTTCTGCGCAATACGCTCGCAAGCGGCGTGATTCCGCAGATCAGCGCCATTATGGGTCCGTGCGCGGGTGGCGCGGTCTACTCTCCGGCGATCACCGATTTCATTTTTATGACCCGCGAGACTTCCTACATGTTCGTCACCGGCCCCGACGTCATCAAGACCGTCACGCACGAGGAAGTCACCAAGCAAGAGCTGGGCGGCGCCATGACCCACAACGAAAAAAGTGGCGTAGCGCACTTTGTTTCCGCGGACGATGCCGATTGCCTCGCCATGATTCGCGAACTATTGGGTTTCCTGCCCTCGAACAACGTAGATGATCCTCCGCGCCGCCAAACCTCGGATTCGCCGGATCGCCGTGAAGAATCTTTGAACTCGCTCGTCCCCGACGAGCCGCAAAAGCCTTACGACATGAAGGATGCCATCCACGCTGTTATTGATGACGGTTATTTCTTCGAAGTTCACGAGCACTTCGCAAAAAATATCGTCGTGGGTTTTGCGCGCCTCGATGGCCGTCCTGTCGGCATTGTCGCCAATCAACCGGCTTTCCTCGCGGGCGTTCTCGATATCAACGCTTCCCTCAAGGGTGCCCGCTTCGTCCGATTCTGCGACGCCTTCAATATTCCGCTGATCACGTTCGAAGATGTTCCCGGCTTTCTGCCCGGCACGCAGCAGGAGTTTGGAGGCATCATCAAGCACGGCGCGAAACTGCTTTTCGCTTTCGCGGAAGCCACCGTGCCCAAAATCACCGTCATCACGCGCAAGGCCTACGGCGGCGCGTATTGCGTCATGGCCAGCAAACACATCCGCACCGACGCGAACTTCGCCTGGCCCTCCGCGGAAATCGCGGTGATGGGCCCGGAGGGCGCGGTGAACATCGTTTACAAGCGCGAGCTGGACAAGGTTCCTGAGTCTGATCGCGAAAGACTCCGCCAGGAAAAAATTGAAGAATTCCGCGACCGCTTCGCGAACCCTTTCGTCGCCGCCGAAAAGGGCTACATCGACGCCATCATCGAGCCTTCCGAAACGCGTTCCCGCATCATCACCGCTCTCCGCTCCCTGGAAAACAAACGCGACACCAACCCCCGCAAGAAGCACGGCAACATCCCTCTTTGAGTGCCGTCAAGGCCGGCGCCTCAGCTGAATCTTTCCTCCCTATGACTGTGGTACATTTGGCCGCAGCAAGTCTTTTCCTGGAGCTTTTTATGTTTCTGCGCGCGCTGGCCATTGTCTTCCTGTTGTTACTTTTTGCCGCTCCATATGGCGGGGCTCAATCCAAGTCCGTAGCAGAGCGGCTCGGGTACGCGGCAGATGCGAAACTCCTTATCGTTCATGCCGATGACCTCGCCGTCGCCCATTCCGTGAATGCCGCCAGCCTCGCCGCGCTCGACAACAACGCCGTCACCTCCGCGAGCATCATGGTTCCATGCGCTTGGCTGAGCGAAGTCGCCTCCTACGCAAGAGCTCACCCCGATGCTGACCTGGGGCTTCACCTCACTCTCAACAGCGAATGGAAGACATATCGCTGGGGCCCTGTCGAGTCCACGGACAAGGTTTCGACTCTTCTTGCTCCAGACGGATATCTGTGGCCAGACACCGAATCCGCGGCGAAAAATATCAATCCCCAGGAAGCCGAACGCGAAATTCGCGCGCAGATTCAACGAGCTATTTCCCTCGGTATTCACCCCACTCATCTGGATAGCCACATGGGGACGCTCTTCGCCACGCCACAGCTGTTTTCTGTTTTTGTCAAACTTGCACACGAATACAAATTGCCGTTTCTCGCCGTGAAAGTCACCGATGAGCGCAGCAAACTGCTGTCTCTCCTGTCCGAAAAAGACATTGTTCTCGATTCCCTGGTGATGGCGGACCCGTCCGTGAAGCCGGGCGAATGGGAAAAGTTTTACGCGTCTGCCATCAAGAACCTGAAGCCAGGTCTTACTGAAATCATCGTCCATCTCGGGCATGATGATGCCGAGTTGCAGGCGGTCGCGCTCGACCATCCCGATTATGGCTCGGCCTGGCGCCAGCGCGACTTTGATTTCGTCACCAGCTCCGCCTTCAAGAAATTACTCGAAGAAAATCACGTTATCCTTGTCCGATGGCGGGACTTGGGGAAACTCCTTCCATAGCGGCCTTTTGAAAACCGATCATGCGCGCCTGTTGCCAGCCGAAACACGGATGTCGCTGCGCCAAGTCCTACGGCAATTTCCCATGTTAAACTCTTTCGCCGTCTGACTTTCTATGTTCAATAAAATCCTGATTGCCAATCGCGGCGAAATCGCGGTGCGCATCTTGCGCGCCTGCCGCGAACTGGGCATTCGCTCTGTCGCGGTTTTTAGCGAGGCCGATCGCAATTCGCTCCACGTGCGCCTCGCCGATGAAGCCTATCCCATCGGTCCTGCGCCTTCGCGCGAGAGTTATCTCTGTATTGGCAAGATAATTGACGTCGCTCGCCGCTCCGGCTGCGACGCCATACACCCTGGTTACGGTTTTCTCGCGGAAAATGCGGGGCTCCCGCGAGCATGTAGGGACGCAGGCATCACCTTCATCGGCCCGAGCGCCGAAGCCATGGAAGCTCTCGGCTCGAAAACGGCCGGCCGCCAGCTCGCGCGCCGCTCCAATGTGCCAACTGTTCCGGGCGCAAACGATCCGATCGAAAATCCCGATGACGCTCAGGCTCTCTCGCAAAACATGGGCTATCCCGTATTGTTAAAAGCTGTCGCTGGAGGCGGCGGCAAGGGCATGCGCGTCGTCACTCGCGATGCAGAGTTTGCGCCTGCCTGGCGCGATGCTTCTTCCGAAGCCCTGAACGCGTTCGGAGATGCGCGCCTCTATCTCGAAAAATACCTGGAAAAGCCGCGCCACATTGAAATTCAAATTCTCGCGGACGCGCACGGCCGCGTCGTTTCTCTGGGCGAGCGCGAATGTTCCGTGCAGCGGCGCCACCAAAAAGTGATTGAAGAAGCTCCTTCGCTCGTCGTTACTCCGGAACTGCGGAAAAAGATGGGCGATGCTGCCGTCCGCCTCGCGCGCGCCGGCGGATACGTCAACGCGGGCACCGTCGAATTCCTCGTCGATGCCCATCTCAATTTTTATTTTCTGGAAGTCAACACGCGTCTTCAGGTCGAGCATCCCGTCACGGAGCAAGTCACGGGGCTCGATTTGGTGAAGCTGCAAATCGCCATCGCCGCCGGCCATCGTCTGCCTTTTGCCTGGGAGACCATCACGCCGCGCGGCCACGCCATGGAAGTGCGGCTCTACGCCGAAGATCCAGACAATAATTTTTTCCCTTCGCCCGGAAAAATTCTTTCGCGCCATGCGCCCAGTGGCCCCGGCATTCGCCTCGATGAAGGCGTCTACGAAGGCTGGACCGTTCCAATGGATTACGATCCTCTGCTGAGCAAGCTGATCGCCTGGGGCAACAGCCGCGAAGAAACCATCGCTCGCCTGCGCCGTGCTCTCGAGGAGTACACTGTCACAGGTATTAAAATCAACGCAGGCCTTTTCCGCCGCATTCTCGCCGAGCCGGATTTCCTTCGCGGAGAAATTCACACCAAGTGGCTCGACGAATTGCTTCAGCGTCCGCCTTCCGAAGCTTCTTCTGCAAGAGAAAGCGCAAAAGCAGACCACGCCGACGATGCCGCCGCCATCGCCGCGGCTCTCTGGCAAGCGAATCATTTGGAAAAGTCCTCCGGCCAGTCATCTTCTAGCCGGGACTCTCCGCAACCTTCCCGCTGGAAGCAAGAAGGCCGGCGCCAACAACTGGATCAGCTGCCATGAAGTTTGAAGTCCACATCACTGGCCCATCCGACAAGAAACTCCGCACCGTTGAACTCGAGCGAGAAGCGGATCGTTGGAAAATCTCTCTGGACGGCCAACAAGTCGGTGCCGACGCCGTCGAGATCGACTCCAACACGCTCTCTCTTCTTCTCGAAGGCCAATCCTACGAAGTGCGCATCACTCCGTTGCCGGACGGTGTGCTCAAGCTCCAGACCGGTTTGCAGGAATTCACCGCCGAGGTTGTCGATCCGCGGGCGTGGCGAGGCCGTCGGCATGGCGCACTCGAAGTCGAAGGCCGCCAGCAAGTCGTCGCTCCCATGCCGGGCAAAGTCATCCGCATCCTCGTCCAAGCTGGCGACAAAGTCGAAGCCGGCCAAGGCCTCCTCGTCGTGGAAGCAATGAAAATGCAGAACGAAATTCGCTCGCCAAAGGGCGGAACGATTGAGCGACTTCACGTTAAAGAAGGCCAGCCCGTCAACGCCGGCGATGTGCTCTGCATCGTTTCCTGAACCGCGATGGGGGATTAGTACACCAATGTTTCCGTGAAAGGCGTACAGCAAACGCATTTGGTTGGCGCACTCGAGTAGCTGCAATACGAAGGATGAGGGTCGGACAGGAAGAAAAAATACCGTAACGCTCGCTCGACAACGAGCTAGTGGCCCGATGACTTGGCGGGGAAATCCGTCTTCGCCGCGCCAGGCAGCTTGCCGGCAGCTTCGATCACCTGTTGCGCGAGATAGTTCGTCACGCGCGCATCATCCCGCGCCATCGTCAGGTAAGCGGCGCGCAACAACTGTTCTTTGTGGTTGCGCAGCGTGTCACGAATGGTCTGCTGCACTTGCGGGTCGGAAATGTTGCGCTGCCCCGGCGACTCGCGGGAGATGAGCTTCAAAATCACGATCCGCGGGCCATCCTTTGATTGAGTCGCCATCGGCGGGGTCACTTGCCCCACCTTCATTCCCAGCACGACTCTCTTCAAAGCAGGGTCAGACTGGTTCAGCGCCGATTCCGGCACGTACCCCAAGTCTCCGCCCATCGCCGAAGAGTTCATGTCCTCGGAATAGTCCATCGCCAGTTGCGCGAAGTCTGCGCCACTGCTCAGCTTGTCCTCCAGCATTTTTACCTTGCGCTGGGCTTCGACTTCGTTGGTCGCATCGTCATTCTTGAGGTTCCGAATCTGCGGTTCTTTTCTCGGCGTCACCACGATTTCGGAAATTCTGTACCGCGGCTCCACGACGTTGAACTGTGCTTTGTTGGCGTTATAAGAGTCAGTGATGTCCTGGTCAGTGATCGTTATTTTCGCAACCACTTCGTGATTCAACAGTTTCTGGATCGACTGCTGTCTCCGCAGGTCGCGCTTCAAATCGTCCACCGTCACGCCGCGATCTTTTAATTGTCTTTGGAATTCGTCTTCAGTGTAGGGGCTTTTCAGTTCGGTGAACTTGTCTTCCACCTCGCCGTCGCTTGCTTCCAGGTTCAGCTTTTTGGCCCGCTCCAGCAGAATTTCGTTGTTAATCAGTTCATCCAAAACGTTGAGCTTCAGCGTCAGCGCTTCTTCCTGCGAAGGCTCCTGGCCCTCCGGATTCACCCGCGTACGGTAGTATTTGTCCACGTCATCGCGTTTGATTTCTTGCCCGTTCACCACCGCCCACACGTCTGGCGAAGGCTGGGTCTTCTGCTTGCAGCCGGTGCCCATCGCAAGGGCCATGGCCAGCGCGGGCAATAGCATTGCCGAGCGCGCCATCCCTTTCATTTGGCTGTGCGGGCGCACAGCCGCGCTGATTTTGGCATGCGAAGGGTTCAAGGTGTCGTGCTCAGGCAGCTTTCTTCACGCGGCCCGCGCGGATGCAGGCCGTGCAAACTCGAACATGCTTCCTCGCGCCGTCTACCAACGCGTGGACGCGCTTCAGGTTCGGATTCCACCGTCTCCGCCTCGTATTATTTGCGTGACTGATCACGTTGCCAAAGTGCGGCCCTTTGCCGCATAGTTCACACTTCAGTGCCATTGTTTTTCCTACTAGGCTGTCTGTCGCAGCCGGAAATTTTGCTCTGAGAATTAGCAATACTTAGCCTTTCATTCTAACAGACGCTCTTTCCCCAGCAAAGCCCGCCTTTTGTTCGCTAGTATCTCAGTTTGAAGGTACAAGGAGTGAAGCATGAGCACATCCGATCGCAGCCGTGTTATCCGCCTTACCGAGGCTCAAGCGCGTATCCCGGGACCCGCGGGCGAGCGCGCCGTCATAATCTTACAGCGTGGCCCTCTTGACGTAGCCCTTTCCCTCCCTCTGCGCCCGAGCCAACAGACGCCGCACGCACAGGACGAGATTTACTTCATCATTCGCGGCCGGGGAGTGCTCACTCACGACAGCAAGCGGGACCCGTTCGAGTCAGGCGACATCCTGTTCGTGGCTGCGGGGACCGAGCATCAATTCGAGGATACTACCGGCGATTTGGCCCTGTGGCGCGTATTTTACGGCCCCCATGGTGGCGAGGTCCCAGTATAAAGCGTGGTGCTGGCCGAGAAAGCCAAAGTGAGACTCTACATTTTTTGTCTATTGACAGAGTTATACCTGCCGTGGTATTCTTCTGGACGGAGAATCAGACCCATTCCACCTTTGCCGCCGCCTTTCCGGGCGGCTATTTTTTTGCCCTCACGGATTTTAACGTTCAATAGTCCGGTCTGATCTTCCCGTCGGCTCTCCGATCCGATGCATTTCGAGTTTCGCGTTTCGAGTGTCGCATTTCCAGTTTCGCATTTCCAGTTTCGAGTTTCGCATTTCCCCTTGGCTGCAACTCAAATCCACTCTTAAGAGGCTTCCATGACCAATACGAATTCCAGTACTGGTGTCGCCACGCGCTGCCAGTTTCACTTTTCCGACGGCCGCAGCTGCCGCATGTTGCGCAGCCCGGCCCATTCTTCCTTCTGTGCCTTCCATGCCCGGCAAGAGCTTCAACTCCTCGAGTCTCAGCGCCTGGGCGACGAAATTTCCACCCCCCTCAACGGCGATTTCCTCACCGCCACCGACATCAACCATGTGATGGGAAAACTGTTCATCGCCGTCGCGCAGGACCGCGTCCCTCTTCGCAAAGCCATGGCCCTCACCTACATGGGCCAGGTCATGCTCTCTTCCCTCCCGCACGTGAAGCAGGAGTTTCAGTTCCACTACAAATTCGACCACTGGAACAAAGTGGTGACCAATGCCGCCCCGCTCTCCCGTCCTCCCTCCCTCCCTCACCGATTCCAACTCCTCTCCCGACGAACTCCCCGAGATCCCTGAACCAGCTTCCCCCGAAGAAGAATGACCGTTGAGCTCCAAACAGGGATTCCAATTTGCCAAAACCGGGCTTTCGGGGGACCTAGCTAGCACTTATCCGATTACGGCTGCCGGTTCAATGGGTCGGCGCAACACTAACTAATAGATTGATCCAGCAAGTAGACGCCAAGCGCAGTGTTGCGTCGATCATTGAGACCGCCGCGTTAATCGTCCAAGTGGATTACTTCCGAGTAGCTCGTCATCCGTCCGCAATCCCGTGAAGCTTGATGATCGGCTGCGAACTATCTCTCTCCTGTCGAATCCTGTCGGCCCGCCTACGAGAGGCTGCCGAACGCCCTCTCGTGAGTACCGACTTCGCGAGCCGATATTCGCCTCATGTTAGCAGTTCCTAATCGGGAATTGACTAACCGTGAGGAGCAAGACCAAGTGCTGCTGGCAAGACCGCGACACCCAGCGCCTTGAGCGGACGCGACGACGAACGCCCTGCCGCAGAATCCAATTGCAGTCTTTTCGCGAACGGAATTACAATGCCCGCCTCGTCCCCAATACTTCGAGTATCAGGAGGTCCAATGACTCGAACCAACCCCGTTCGCTGTTCCCCGTGGTTCCTCTCTCTCGTTTTCGTCATCCTGTCCGCGCCGCTGGGTCTTGCGAATGGCCCAGATGTGATTAAGGCTTCCCGCAATGACGTTTCGTCGCCCTTATCTCAGATGGTTATCGGCGGCTCGTTCAAAAGCGGCGGGACCGACAGCCAGACTCTCACCGCGCGCTCTACCGGTCCGATGATCACCAACCCGAATACGGATCCCGTGGCGGCGCCACTGGCCGGCCCGCTGACCGGTGTCACTTTGCTCAGCAATTTCGACGGGCAGAGCGCCCAGGACAATCGCAACGTGTTTGGTTTCGCATTCGTTCCCCCGGACACGAATGGCGCTGTCGGCGACACTCAGTTCGTGCAAATGGTGAACGTGACGATCGCGGTTTACGACAAATCGAGCGGCGCTTTGCGGCTCGGGCCGGCGGCGATCCACACGCTCTGGACGGGCTTCGGCGGTCTGTGCGAGTTCGGAGGAGGCACGCCAACGTTTTCGGATGGCGGGGATCCCGTCGTGCTGTATGACCAATTGGCGGGGCGCTGGCTGGTAAGCCAGTTGCAGTACAACACCACGTTCACCCAGACAGCGCAGTGTGTTGCTGTCTCCACCAGCTCCGATGCCACGGGTACCTACAACCGCTACGAGTATGACTTTGGCGCGAACTTCCCGGATTATCCAAAATTCAGCGTGTGGCCCGACGCGTACTACAACACCATCAACGTTTTCCCCGGCAACAGCTTTGCGGGTGCGGAAGCGTGTGCTTTTGACCGCAATGCCATGCTCGCGGGGGCGCCTGCAAATGCAATTTGTTTCCAGCAGCCTCCCACGGTTTCGAGCCTCTTGCCAGCCGATCTGGACGGCGGCACTCTGCCGCCGGCAGGCGCGCCGAATTACTTGGTAGGCCTTGCGGATTCCACACACCTGAACTTCTTCCGCTTCCACGTGGACTTCAGCAATACGGCGAACTCAACCTTCATAGGCCCGACACTCATCTCCGTAGCGCCGTACAACGAGCTCTGTGCCCGCGCAACTACTCTGTCTTGCATTCCTCAGCCCGCGCCCGGAGAAAAAGTGGATGGACTGGGCGACAGGGTGATGTTCAGGCTGGCCTACCGCAACTTTGGCGACCACGAGTCCCTGGTCGTCAACCACTCGATTAAGGGCGGCGCACTCTCCGGGGTCCGTTGGTACGAGATCCGCAATCCGGCGGCGCCGTTCGTTTACCAGCAGTCCACCGTGGTTGATCCCAACGTGAACTATTGGCTGGGCAGCATCGCCATGGATAAAATCGGCAACCTCGCGCTGGGCTTCAGCGCTTCCAGTCATAACGTGTTTCCAAGCGTATATGTGGCTGGCCGTGCGTCCACAGATCCGGCGGGTGCCCTGTTCGGACCGCTGGTGCTTGTGAACGGCAGCGGCGTGCAGTTCAACTCGTTCCATCGTTGGGGAGACTATAGCTCCATGGCGGTCGATCCAACCGACGACTGCACCTTCTGGTACACGCAGGAATACTACGCGACAACCGGCAGCTTTAACTGGTCCACCCGGATCGGCTCGTTCAAGTTCAATACGTGCAAGGGACGAAGCAAGTAATTCGCCTCGTAAGAAGGCGCCCGGTGCAATTGGCGGCCCTTTTTGCGGAGCTGGCGACGTGTAACGTGGTAATCAGCGGGACCACCAGGCGTGAACAACCAGTTGACCCCGCGCTTGCGGAGCGACTTCTGTACAAGACTAGACTGTTAAGGGTGATCTGCGGGTCATAGAATTATTACTTGACAAGTACTGTTCGCCGAGATTGAATGCATTTCCTGCGAGACAGGCGCGGGGGCCAAAAGGCCCCTCTCCCGGCTCACTGTCCCCTTCTTTAGGTAATGACGCACGAATGGTGTGCGTGGATCCAATCAAGGAGGAAAACTGATGCGATTGAAGGCGGTGGTTTCCATCTTTGTGTGTCTGATCTTTACGCTGACTGTACCAAACCTGGGTATATCCCAGAGCGAGAACGGGCAGTCGCACGCTGCTGTGCTGATCCCGGCGAGCACGATCGAACGTCCCGAGGACGTCGGGCTTCGAGCACATACAAATCACCTGATAAGGTTCGAAGGCAAACCCGGCGGCGGGGGCTCTCCCTCCGGCGAAACTCCAGCCTCTCTCCGCTCAGTGTACAAGCTGCCGTCGACCGGTGGAAGCGGCGTGATTGCGATTGTCGATGCGTTCGATTACCCGACGGCGGAAAATGACCTAAACGTTTTTTCGACCCAATTCGGGCTGCCGCCATGCACCACGGCAAACGGATGCTTCACGAAAGTCTTTGCCAGCGGTTCGAAACCCCGGACGAACTGTGGCTGGGCACAAGAGGCAGCGCTGGACATCGAATGGGCGCACGCAATGGCGCCGAACGCAAAGATTGTGCTTGTCGAGGCCGCAACCAATAGCTTTGCGAATCTGTTCGCGGCCGTGGACGTCGCGACGAGCCAGGTCCTCGCAAGCGGTGGCCGCGGGGAAGTATCCATGAGTTGGGGCGGCAGCGAATTTTCGAGTGAAGCCACCAACGATTCCCACTTCCAGAATAACGGCGTGGTGTACTTCGCCTCGAGCGGCGACACCGGCGGCGCGAACATCTATCCCAGCGTTTCCCCGTTTGTTGTCTCCGCAGGCGGGACGAGTGTGAATCGTGACGCTAGCGGCAGCTTTGTCAGCGAGACAGGCTGGAGCGGTAGCGGAGGCGGCCCGAGCGCATTTGAGCCAAAGCCCACGTACCAGTCCGGCATTGCGGGGACCAATGCGACGCAGCGGTCGGCGCCGGACTTTTCCTTCGACGCGGACCCCAACACGGGCGTTTCCGTCTTTGACAGCACATCGTGCCAGGGGTTGAGTGGCTGGCTCGTATTTGGCGGCACCAGCGTCGCTTCGCCATCCCTCACAGGGATCGTGAACCTGGCAGGGCATTTCTACGCCAGTTCGACGTTGGAGCTGTCCACAATTTACGGGAACTACACGAACACGAACGATTTCCGGGACATCGTTTCTGGGTCGGCGGGCAGCTTTAGCTGCGCACCCGGATACGATTTCGTTACCGGCGTCGGGAGCAATCAAGGAACGAACGGAAAATAGGCACTCAAGGCATACCCATCGGCGGCTCTGGCGCGTTCAGAGCCGCCGTTTCTTTTTTTCGCGTGCCGCACTCCTTCGCCGAAGAAGAGGAGACATTCTCGAGAACGACGGCCGGCAGTGCGAGGGATTATCTTTTGGACAGCAAGGGACTTACATCCAGATCGAGATTTGGTGCATCATAGGAACAAGGTAAGAACTCTTCGGTCAGGGCAAGCGATAAGGCCTGTCCGGTCCCCACCAGCCCGAAAACAGGAGGAATGACATGAAACGTTCGACGCTAATTCTGGTGGTAGCCACGGCACTCGTCTTCAGCACTCCAACGTTCGCTCAGCGCTCGCACCCAAGTCCCGGTGGACCGCCTTCGAGTGCCGGTGCAGCATCTTCGGACCACGGAGCTGCCAACGGGTCCGGCATGAGCGGTTCCCATGGGGCTGGCGCAGCAGCAAATGGCGACATGTCACACGCTTCGCCGAGCACGGTTTTGAGCCACAACACTGCCATCGCCGGAAAGATCCAAACGCTTACGGGACAGGACGCGAAGACGGCGTGCAGCGGCTTCAAGAATCTCGGCCAGTGCGTGGCAGCGGCGCACGTGGCCAAGAACCTGGACATTCCGGGCGGCTTCGACGCGCTGAAGGCGAAAGTAACCGGCACCGGCGCCGTGAGCCTTGGCAAGGCCATCGAAGGGTTCGCTCCTAACGCCGACGCCAAGGCCGAGGCAAAGAAGGCCAATAAGCAAGCCTCGGATGACCTGAAAGACGCTAGCTCCTGAACTTCATGAATCCTCGGGCAGGGCCTTCAATGGGGGACGAACCTTCCAGGTTCGTCCCCTTTCTTATTAAGTCGGAATCCCTGCTGAATTCGACTTGCCCCACATGCGCCCCGATTATTCCCGGATGGTCGGCTACTCGGAAGTTATCGTCGGCCAACGGCACCAAGTCCTAAATAAGTTGCGTTACCGGACATTGAGGATCGGGCCGATTTCACTTGTACTGTTGATGCGTTAATCAGAACTTGAACCTACAACACGGAGACAGCGCTGCCATGCTCCTCTCCGCACTCACGCGTCTCCGCTAACTCCTTTGGAATCCGCACTTCCAGAAACACGCCTGCAAACTCTTTGGAATGAACACTTCCAAAACACAGGACTTAAAACCCTTTAGAATGAACACTTACAGGAAAAGGGGGGAGGGGGAGGGTCGGGTAACCTACGTTTGGAGCCGAAGGAGGCCGCAAGAGCTAGTAGCTTCCAAACTCCAATAGGGGCCACGAGGTCACCCGAAGCTCGGGGGCAGCGACGCTCCGGACACCCTCACCGCCGAGATGGAGGCTATTCGCAGCCGCAACATCCCCCTCCCATTTGGGGTTTATCCAAGAAGGCGGTGTACTTTTGCCAGCTGAGCACTCTGAATCTGGCAGATCCATCCCTAGGGCCAGTGTCACTAGATTTTGATGATTTTGCCAAAACTTTTCGTCGGTTTTGGGCATCTTATGAGAGTGATAGGTCATTCCGTTTCAATAGTTTACGGAACGTGTACCTGTCCTTCAGTGCTGGCTTTTATTTGCCTAAAGCACTAATAGCCCTGCCCCTACAACGTTCCCCTGATTCTTCCCGGAACGCTAAACTTGTATCTTGAGCCTTCGGCTGAGAGGAGACCGAACGCAGTGCCCAAGTTGATCCCAACTCGTTCTAGTAGCTCATCGCTCGAACCTCTGCGTTCCCGGGCGGTAGTTACCGCGCGTTTGGCCACGGTTCTAGTACTCCTCTTCGCTTGCCTGACCGCTTCTCCCGCCTACGGCGATGTTGGCGTCCTTCTCAACGAGTCCCTGGATACAAGTTTCGCCAGAATCTCAGGTTCCGGCCACAGCGCCGTCTATTTCTCCCGCATCTGCCCCGAATCGCCCGTCAAGCTGCGCCTATGCCGCCCTGACGAGCGAGGTTCAGTCATGAGCAACTACACCACTCTTGGGGAGGATCAGCCCTTCGAGTGGAACATCGTTCCGCTCTCCATCTATCTATACGGCGTTGAGGATCCGCAAAACCGGCCGCTATTCGGTTCGCAAAAAATCAAGCACGCTCTCGAGGAAAGATATCGCGCAAATTTTCTATCCGGCTATTGTGACAGCGCCACTTGCCGCACGAGCGGCAAAGCCGAATGGCGCGAAATGGTTGGCGCTACTCTTGAGCGCAGCATCTATATTTTCGTCGTCGAAACATCCATCGAGCAGGACCGCGCTCTCATCGCGCAATTCAATTCTCTCCCCAACCAGAACCACTTTAACGGCATCACGCAAAATTGTGCTTCGTTCACCCGCCACATCATCAATACGTATTTTCCCCATGCTGCCCGGGCCGACTATCTGAATGACTTCGGTTTGATCACCCCGAAAGCCATCGCGCGTTCCTTCACCCACTACGGTGAACACCACCCGGAAGCGCATCTTCGCGTTTTGCATTTTGCCCAGTTGCCCGGCACCATCAAGCGCAGCACCGAGTGCCGCAACGGCACCGAGCAGCTGTATCATTCTAAAAAACTCCTAGTGCCCATGGTCCTTTTCGCCCCTCACGAACTTCCCTTCATGGCCGCCTCCTACTTGCTTACCGGACGCTTCAACCCTGAGCATGAATTGGAGCAGCATCCCACTATTGAATCCGCAGACATCGCATTAGAACTGCATGACGCAAAATCGGTCAAGGGCGCCTCTCGCGAAAATCAACTCCAAACAGTAGTTAGTCAGGAAAGCGCTCAGGTCGTCGGGACCGCGAAGGAATGGCAACAATATCGTGAGGAATTTGGCTCGTTCACAGACGAGGCCATCAGCCGCGAAATTATCCCCAATAGCGATTTCCTCGGCCGTGTTTTTAAGTACCTCGATCGCACCGGTACGCTTTCCGTAGATGCCAATGGCGCTCTCTGGCTGGACATCGCGCAAGGCGGCAAACCCGCAAAGCTCGGTCTGAGCGCCAGCAACATTTTTGCTTCTGGCATTGACTCTCAGTGGGCCTATGCTCTGACTCTTGCGCGCGCCAATCATTACCTGAAAAGCCCCAAGCATAGCCGCGAGATCATGCCGGATTTCAAAAACGATTGGGCGCTCTTGCAGGCCGCCCGCATCAATAGCTCGACATCCGCCGCGGCCAACAACACTTTGCCTTCCGGTAACACGCGCGCCACAGTCACGTCCTTCGGTCAGCTTCAATAACCCCGCGTTCCGGGCGGGTCCTGTGAGTACTGAAGCATTCCGCCTAATCTTTTGTGCTTCCCCGTACCATTTTCTTCTTTCCCGTTTTGCGCAACTTTAGTCTTGTCTGTCTCATCTGTACTGATGTAGTTTCCCTGTCGCGGTGCTGCGCATGCTTTCCTCGTTCCGGGTCATTTTCTTGGTTTTTTCTGTGCTCCTCGTTTCTGGCGAGACGAGTTCGATGCCCCCGGCTACCCCTGCAGCTATTTCCTCTGCTCCACCTGTCATTGTCATCGGTTTCGTCGGCGGCTTTGTTCGCCACGACGACCGCGTCCACACCGAGGTCCAGCTCGTCGAACGCCTTCGCGAAGAATATGCCTCCGCGGTTTTCGTCCAAACCTTTGAGAACCACCGCGGCAAGGACGCCCACCAGGCCGTCCTTCGCCTTTTGCGTGCCAATCACGATGGGGTCTTGTCGCCCGAAGAAAAGCAAAATGCCCGCATCATTATTTTTGGCCACAGCTGGGGGGCCTCAGAAGCAGTAGAACTCGCGCGCCAGCTTGAAAAAGACGGCATCCCCGTAATTCTCACCATCCAGGTCGATAGCGTCTCCAAGATTGGCGAGGATGACGCCCTAATCCCTGCCAACGTCTCCCAAGCCGTCAATTTTTATCAGCTCGATGGCATGCTCCACGGCCAGCCCCAAATTCGCGCCGCCAATCCCGCGCACACTCGCATCCTCGGCAACTTCCGCTCCGAATACAAAGCCAAGCCCCTCAGTTGCGGCCAGTATCCTTGGTGGGACCGCGTTTTTATGAAGCCCCACATCCAGATCGAGTGCGATCCCGCCGTCTGGAACCAAGTCGAATCGCTCATCCGCTCGAACTTATCCCTGGAAGCCCGTCTGCCCCAGGGCACGGACATCAATGCCCCCGCCTCTCCCTTTAAATAAACGCTGTGCCTTTTAAACAGAACCTCCTCGGTTTTTGATAACCTCACACTGAATCCATCCGTCCTTAATAGGTGTACCATCCTCTGGAAGGACGTTTTCCGAGGAGGCTCCATGAAACGCCGCGAATTTCTCCTTCGCTCGGCCTGTACCGCCGGAGCAGCCTTGCTCCATTCCGCCGCCTTCCCTCGCCGCGCCCACACCCTGACCCTCATGCCTCTTCCACGCAAATTCAGCGCGTCCGACACCGTGACCCTCGGCAAAACAGGCATCCAAACCAGCCGCCTCGCCATGGGCACCGGGACCGTTGGCGTCGGCCATCATTCGCATCAGACCGCTCTCGGCGTCCAGGGACTTTCCGATCTTCTACTCAATGGCTACGAACGCGGCCTCCGTTTCTTCGATTCCGCGGACAGTTACGGCAGTCATCCCCATGTCGCTGAGGCTCTCAAGCACGTCCCGCGCGATAAAGTTACCGTCCTTACCAAGACCTGGGCCCGCGACGCCGCCTCCGCCCGCGCCGATCTCGATCGTTTCCGCCGCGAGCTCGGCACCGATCACATCGACCTCTGCCTAATGCACTGCCTCACTGAGCCGGACTGGACCGACCGCTACAAAGGCGTCATGGACGTCCTCTCCGAAGCCAAGGAAAAAGGCATCATCCGCGCCCATGGCTGCTCGTGCCACTCTATCGAGGCTCTCCGTGCCGCCACCAAATCTTCCTGGGTCGAAGTGCATTTAGTCCGCATCAATCCCATCGGCTCGTTCATGGATTCCGATCCGGACACGGTCGTCAGCGTGATCAAGGAAATGCGCGCCGCGGGGAAGGGCATCATCGGCATGAAAATCCTCGGCCAGGGCAATCTCCGCAACCGTCAAGACGAAGCTCTGAATTTTGCGTTGTCTTTGAATCTTCTCGATGCTTTTACCATCGGCGCCGAAAGCAAATCCGAACAAGAAGACCTGATCCGGCGCATCGCCGCCGCATAAAAATTCTCTTGCAACGTCCCTGTTGTGAAGGTGTCATCCCGAGCGGAGCGAAGGATCTGCTTTTTGCTCGCTCATAAACAATTGGAATTCTGCTACTGCCCGTTACATCTCCAACCCAATTAACCGCATCAATTCCAGCGCGTTACTCTTCTCCACCACTCCCTCGCGCAACCGGTAGTCAAATCGCATCTTCCCATCCGCGATCTGATCCTCGAAATGCATATTTCGCAGGACATTCCCCACCGCCGTCGCAATCTCCGTCAATGCCAAATCATGCGTCGTCACAATTCCAATCGCCTGCCGCTTCAGCAACCGCTGAACTAACCCCTCCGCTCCAATCCGCCGGTCTTTCGAATTCGTCCCCTCCAGTAATTCATCAAACAAAAACACCATTGGCACCGCTCCATTCGTCCCATCGAACACTTTCCGTATATGCAAAATCTCCGTATAAAAGCTCGACCGCCCCTCTTGCAGCGAATCCGTGCTTCGAATTCGCGTCCCGACCCTCAGCGGCGTCAACCGCAGCCGCGCGCCGCGAATCGGCGCCCCCGCCATCGCCAGCACCGTGTTGATCCCTACCACGCGCAAAAAAGTGCTCTTCCCGGACATGTTCGACCCGCTCACCAGCAGAACACGCGTCTGCGCGTCCAGCCGGACACTGTTGCGCACGCACCTCTCCGCCGCGATCAACGGATGCCCCAGCTCTTCGCCGTCAAAAAATCCCAGCCCCGCGTCTGCGCTTGCAAATTCGGGGAAAGGATCCGCGGGATGCTCGTACGAATATGCCGCCAGAGAAAGCAGGGCCTCCATCTCTCCGGTCAACTCCGCCCACCGCCGCAACTTCGCGCCCCAGCGCCGTCGCCAAGCTTCCGCCGCCATCCCCACCTGCACGCTGTAGAGAAACGGCACCTCAGACATCTTCGCAATCGCGCTGTCGCTCGCATCGATCCAATTGACGATCCGCGCAAATTTTCGAATCGCCAGTGAAGCCGGCTCTTTCCCCTCCTTTAATTCCGCCGCGAAAGCCTGCAATCTGGTCGACCTGAACGGCTCCCGCTCGAGCCGTTCCAGAATCTCCGAAAAAAGCAGCAACCCTTCCGCGTTGCAATCCACTTCCTCGATCACGGTGTGCGCCCGGCGCCGCAGCCACCCCAGAACAACCGACTCCACCACCAAAACGCTCAAAAGCGGCCAAAGCACCGCCGTCTCAAAGTAATAGACGATCCCCGCGACCGCCCCCATCGCCAAAAACGCCGCCACCGCACGCCAAGCCGCACCCGGTAGAATCGCTTTCTTTTCCGCCCATTCAACCAAGGTTTCCGGATTTAATCGCGCCCGCAAGGCTTCGCCGGTCACGGCCAGGTCTTCCCGCAAATCCAACTTCTCCCGCAACTCCTCGACCAATTTCTGCCGCTCGAGAATCGCGCCAATCTCCGAACCCTCGCGCAACCAATTTGCCAACCGCCTCTCCCCCATCGGCAACCGCGCCGTCGAAAGCAATTCAAAAAGACATCCCCTCCCAAAAAGATCCAAATCCTCCGCATAGACATGATTCACATCTCGAAACCGTTCCCCCGTTTGCCCGCTTCCAGCCCAGCGATCCTCCATCCGCGCGATCCCCCGGCGATAAAACTCCGCGGCCGTCTCAGCTCGCCCCTTAGCTCGCAAAACGAGCCCGTGCAAAACCGTCAGCAGTGCATAAAACGCGAAAGGGACGACCAGCCAGTACACCGACACCAAATGCTTCCCCAAAACAATCCACAGCAGCGCCAACGTCGCGGCAATCACCCCTAACTTTGCGTACCCCACCCGCACGTGCGCGCGATCCTTCTCGGCAATCGTCTTCAGGAATTTTTCCAGCCGCTTCGCATACTCGACTCTTGGCTCAGTCACATTCCCTCTCAAAAAATCCAAACCGCCGCTCATCGAGTCTATCTCTTATCTACCGCCGCGGCATCCGCCCGCATTCACGGCTGCAAAGCTTCCGACTCTCGTTGGCGTACGACACGTCGTGCCCGCCTGTCTTTTTCCGGCAGTCGGCGCGCATAGTGCGGAAAACGTCTTGGGCAGTACAATCAAAAATGCAGCGAGCAACAAACTGCCCCTTGACTGCGTTTCTCACTCAAGGGACAACCTCAAGAAGGTGAGGAAAGAAAGACAGCAGAAGAGAAAGAAATAGAGAAAAGATAACGCCGAAACGCGGGGTACGCAGAGGAGCGCAGAGAGTTGAAGAAGACTGATGGCGCGAAAAACAAATTGGGACTGACTACGCCGGACTTAGTGCTGCTTAGTTTGCTGGCGGAGCGGCCGATGCACGGATATCAGGCGAACGCGGAACTGGAGCGACGCGAAATACGGGATTGGGCGGGGATTTCGCGGCCGCAGATTTATTACTCGCTGGAAAAGCTCGCGCGCGCCGGGATGATTCGCTCCTTGGAAACGGATGAGCCTGTTTCCGGGCCGGCGAGAAGCAGCTTTGAGCCGACGGCAAAAGGTCGCACGGCGCTGGCAGATGCGCTGGAACGAGCAGACTGGACGACGCAGCGAGATCGGCCGGCGTTTTTGACGTGGGTTGCGCTTTCCTGGCAAGCAAGGCCTGGTGTGTTTCAGGAGCAGATTCGGCGGCGGCAGAAATTTCTAGAGATGGAAGTAGCCCGAGAAAAGGAGGTGCTGCGGTCAATATTGGAGGAGGTGGGGCATCCTTATCATGAGGCAGTGTGGATGGTGAGCCTTGTGATCGAACAGTTCAAATTGGAACTGAGATGGTTGCGGAAGGTGAAGCGGGAGTTGGCGCGGCGGGCTCCGGCGCGGCGACCTGATTATGCGAACCGTTGAACGGCGTTGAAAGAAAGGCGAAAAAAGGAAATAACACGGAGGACACAGAGAGGCTAGGCCGGAACAGCGGCTCCGCTTGTGAACAGGCCGCTACAGGTTGAGAGAGCCAGAGTGCGCGACGCGGGATTTGCCCGAATCGCCGCGTTCGATCCGGCCGATGCGGAAAAATTTTTCGCGGCGGCGCTTCAGGTCGGCTTCAACGGATTTTACGTGGGCCGGTGGCACGACGAGGATCATGCCGATGCCCATATTGAAGGATTGCAGCAACTCGTTGGTCTCGATTTTTCCGAGCGTGGCGAGAAATTTGAAGATGCTCGGGATGGGCCACGATGCGAGATCAATTTGCGCCTTTACGCCGGCGGGTAGGACGCGGGGCAAGTTGCCCGGAATGCCGCCGCCGGTGATATGCGCAAGAGCGGAAACCCACCCGCGTGCGACGATATTTTTAAGCGCCGGGGCGTAGCACAAGTGGGGCTTCAAGAGCTCCGCGCCGATTTTGTTTCCAACTTCCGGAACGTAGATGTCCGGCTTGAGCTTGGCGAATTCAAAGACGAGTTTGCGAGCCAGCGAATAGCCGTTGGTGTGAAGACCGGAAGACGGAAGGGCGAGAAGTGCGTCGCCGGGTTTGACGGATTTTCCGGTAAGGATATTTTTTCGCTCGACCACGCCGACGATGAAGCCCGCGAGATCATATTCTCCGGGAGGATAAAATCCGGGCATCTCCGCAGTTTCGCCGCCGATGAGAGCGCATCCGACTTTCCGGCAGGAGCGGCTCATGCCTTCGACGAGTTGTTCGATGACCTGCGGATCGAGCGTTCCCATCGCCAGGTAATCGAGAAAGAAAAGCGGCGTCGCACCCTGGACGAGAATATCGTTGACGCAATGATTGACGAGATCGCCGCCGACGGTGGAGTGCACTCCCATGGCCATGGCGATTTTCAGCTTGGTGCCGACGCCATCGGCGCTCGAAACGAGGACCGGCTCCTTCCACTTTTTGTTGTCGAGAGCGAAGAGCGCGCCGAAGCCGCCGATACCCCCGAGGACGCCACTTGTGAACGTGCGGTTCGCGTGATGCCGGATACGCTGCTTCACTTCGTCGGCGACAGCGATGTTCACTCCGGCATCGGCATATTTCATCGAGGCTGATTCGCTTTCACTTTTATTTTGGCGCAGATTCGCGTCCGCCGTGCTCTTTGCGGAATGAACTGCAAGCTGCCGCGGCGGGGGCTCGCGGCGAAATCCTCAGACTGCGCACCAGCGAATCGCCGGCCGCATGCGCGGTTCAAACCGCGCGCGCCAAACCCTGCCGATCAAAATATCCTGAACAGGCGCTTCCAGCGCACGGTACCAGGATGGATGACGGCATTCGCATAGGCAAAAAATCTTTCGCGAATCTGGCCCGGCTCCCAGGCGTCTTGCCCGACATCGAGCGACATGTAAATCATGACCGGAGTGCCGATAATATCATTGCGTGGAACGGGGCCCCAGAAGCGGCTGTCATACGAGTTGGATCGATTGTCGCCCATCACAAAATAGCACTTGTCGGGAACTTTGTAGGGCCCTTTAAAGTCGTATGGCTCGCTGCGTCCCAGCGTGTAATTTTCGATAAGCTTTTGGCCATTGATCCAAACCGAGCCGTCGTGAATTTCAACGGTGTCGCCAGGGAGGCCGATGACGCGCTTGACGTAATCCGGCTGATCGGGCGCGAAAGGCGGCTTGAAAATAATGATCTGCTGGCGTTTGGGACTGCGCCAGAGCGAGACGTGCCAGTTAGTGAACGGAAGGCCGGCGTCGTAGCCCACGCGGCTCATAATGAGGTGGTCGCCGATGAGCAGCGTGTCTTCCATGGAGCCAGAAGGAATGACGCGGGCTTGGCCGATGGTGCCGTTTATCAGAAGAAAGGCAAGTCCCACCCAGAACCAGGCGATGATTTCGCGTTGCACGCGCTGGCGCATGGGAAGCTTCGGTTCGTCAATAGCTTTGCGCGAGACTTTCCCGGCTTCTTTGCTGGTTTCTTTGCCGATTCGTATTTGTGTTGCGTCAGCCTTCACGTTCCACCGTCACAGGCCTTTCCGCAGGTGCGTTGTCCGGGGCGCTGCCGTTCTTCGAGTCCGAGGCGTGTCCGTTACTCTCGCGAACTTCCAGTTGCACTAGATCCGTGGGATAGACGCCGGTATAACAAGACGTACAGAACTTGCCTTCCGTGTCACTCACGGCTTGGCGAAGAGCGGGGAGCGAAACGTAACCGAGCGAATCCGCGCCGAGGAACTTGCAGATTTCTTCAGGGGAGTTCGATGAGGCGATCAGTTCTTCGCGCGTGGGCGTGTCCACTCCGTAGTAGCACGGAGAAATGGTGGGCGGGCAACTGATGCGCACGTGGACTTCGCGGGCACCGGCTTCGCGCACCATGCGGACGATTTTGCGGCTGGTTGTGCCGCGGACAATGGAATCGTCAACGAGGATCACGCGCTGGCCTTCGATGAGTCCGCGGATGGGATTGAGTTTTAGTTTCACGCCAAAGTTGCGAATGGCTTGCGAGGGCTCGATGAACGTGCGACCGATATAGTGATTGCGGATCAAGCCCATGCGAAAAGGGATTTTCGATTCGAGCGCGTAGCCGACAGCGGCGGGCACGCCGGAGTCAGGAACGGGCACGACGATATCGGCGTCCACGGGATGTTCGCGCGCAAGGAGGCGCCCGAGCGCTTCGCGGCTTTCGTTGACGGAGCGCCCGAAAATGATGCTATCCGGACGCGCGAAATAGACATGCTCGAAAATACATTGCTGCATGGGTTTTTCCGGCGCGAAGTGGATGGACTCGATGCCGGAGCGGGAGATGCGCACCATTTCGCCGGGCTCGATTTCGCGGACATATTGGGCATTGAGCAGATCGAACGCGCAGGTTTCAGAAGCGACGAGCCAGGCTTCGCCGCCAGTGGGCAGCGGGAGCCTGCCGAGGACGAGCGGGCGGAATCCGCGCGGATCGCGCACGGCAATGAGTTCGTCTTGCGTTAGGACTAGCAGCGAGTACGCGCCTTCGACTTGATTAAGAGCGTCGCCGAGCGCGCCAGAAAGATTGCGAGCTTGCGAGCGCGCGATGAGATGCACGATCACTTCGGTGTCGCTGTTGGTCTGGAATATGGAGCCACGATGTTCGAGTTTGCGGCGCCATTCGGCGGCGTTGGTGAGATTGCCGTTGTGGCCAAGCGCGACTTTGCCCTTGTTGCAGTCGATCATGATGGGCTGGGCGTTCAGCAGCGCTTTGTCGCCTGCTGTGGAATAACGCGTGTGACCTATGGCGAGGCTGCCTGGGAGCTCGGCAAGAACGCTCGGCTGAAAAATTTCTTCCACCTCACCCATGGCGCGGTGCAGATAGAGTTCGGTACCGTCACTCGAAACGATGCCGGCGGATTCCTGGCCACGATGCTGAAGCGCGTAGAGGCCGAGGTAGACAAGATTCGCGGCTTCGGGATGTCCGAAGACGCCGAAGACACCACACTCGTCGTGGAAGTGATCGTCGGCGAAAGCGAGCTCTTGCGTCATTTTGAGGCTAGCGTGTTCTCAAGCGAATTGGCCCAAATGCTGCGCAGGGAGTCGAGGGGGGAATCGATCACTGCGCTTCCCTTATATTCGATGCGGAGCGCGCCGCGGAGATGCACGTTGCCAATCTCGCGCGCGCCTACACTGTATTGTCTCGCAGTTGCGAGAACGGCGGCAAGTTTTGTGGGTGAGACGGATACCACACAGCGGGCGCCGCGTTCGTTGAAGAGGGTGTGTTCAGCAGGACCATCGGTATCCAGCTTCACGTTCGCGCCTAAGACGGGCACGGCGTGCCGTGCCCCTACAACGGAAGGAGTAGCGGCGAAGCAGGATTCGGCTAGGGTGACGGCGATGCCGCCGTCGGAGATATCGTGGGCGGATTGCACGGAACCGTCAGAGGCAAGAGCGACCAGACAATCGATGAGGCGTTTTTCGGCGGCGAGATCGATGGCTGGGGGTTCGCCGGAGATGATGCCCGCGATGGTTTTGGAATATTCAGACGAAGAAAACTCCCGCGCAGCATCAGAAGACTGGTCGCCTTGTGGGGGCACGGCATGCCGTACCCTTCCCGAGGACACTGATAAATCCATGCCATCCAACAAAAGGACTACGTCGCCGTCATCGCGAAACGCAATCTTCAGAACGCGCGAAGCGTCCTCGAGAATGCCGAGGATGCCAATCACCGGCGTCGGGTAAATGGATTTGCCGAGGGTCTCGTTGTAGAAGCTGACGTTTCCGCCGGTGATGGGAGTGCCAAGCTCGTTGCAGGCGACGGTGAGGCCGTCGATGGCTTCGCTGAATTGCCACATGACGTCCGGTTTTTCGGGGCTGCCGAAATTGAGGCAATTCGTTGCGGCGATGGGGCGCGCGCCGGATGACGCAACGTTGCGCGCGGCTTCAGCGACAGCATGCATGGCGCCGGCGCGCGGATTCAGCTGGCACCAGCGGCCGTTGCCGTCGGTGGCAAGCGCCAGGGCGCGTTTTACCATGCCTGTTTGCGGATCCTTGATGCGCACGACCGCGGCGTCACTCTCGCCCGGACCTGCGAGCGTGTTGGTGCGCACGCTCGTGTCGTACTGCTCGGTGATCCAGCGCTTGGAGGCGATGGCTGGCGAAGCTAGAAGTCTTGCAAAATTTGCGGTGAGATTTGTGCCGTCGGGCGCGAACGAAAACCAATCGGCGGGCGTTTCGTGGCGGAGAGGCGGCTGCGCTATAGGACGGCGGTAGACCGGACCTTCTTCGGCTAGCGGATGCGCGGGGATTTCCGCGGCGACCTGGCCGTGACTCAAGACTTTCGCGATGCCGCCGTCGGTAACCGTGCCGACGACGACGGCATCCAGGCCCCACTTTTTGAAAACATCGAGAACTTCGTGCTCGCGTCCTTTTTCCGCGACGAGAAGCATGCGCTCCTGGGATTCACTGAGCATGATTTCGTAAGGCGTCATGCCTGATTCCCGCTGCGGGACTTTGGCGAGATCGATTTCAATGCCGGTGCCGCCGCGCGAGGCCATCTCCATCGTCGAGCAGGTGAGGCCGGCCGCGCCCATATCCTGAATGGCCACGACCGCGCCGGTCTGCATGGCTTCGAGGCAGGCTTCGAGCAGCAGCTTTTCCATGAACGGGTCGCCCACTTGCACGTTGGGGCGCTTGTGCTTGGATTCTTCGGTAAATTCGGCAGAAGCAAGCAGCGATGCGCCGTGGATGCCGTCGCGGCCGGTTTTTGCGCCGACATAGATCACGGGATTGCCGATGCCTTTGGCTTTCGCAAGAAAAATTTCTTCCTTGCGTGCGATGCCGAGCGCTAGCGCGTTAACCAGCGGATTTTGCGAATAGCATGGCTCGAAGCTGACTTCACCGCCTACGGTGGGAACGCCGAAACAATTTCCGTAATTTGCGACGCCGCGAATCACGCCATCGAGAATGCGGCGGTTCTTGGCGGCGTCTTCTTCGCTCGTTCCCTTGCCAGGCGTGATTTCGCCAAAGCGGAGCGAATCGAGCACAGCGATTGGACGCGCACCCATGGTGAAAATGTCGCGAAGGATGCCGCCGACTCCGGTCGTCGCGCCCTGAAACGGTTCTACGTAGCTTGGATGATTGTGCGACTCGATTTTGAACGCAGCGACGAGGCCATCGCCTATGTCCACGACGCCAGCATTTTCGCCAGGGCCTTGCACGACGAGTTTGCCGCGTGTGGGCAGGCGCTTCAGGTGGACTTTGCTCGATTTGTAAGAGCAGTGCTCGCTCCACATCACGCTAAAAATGCCGAGCTCGGTGATGTTGGGATCGCGGCCGAGGATTTGCTGGATGCGCGCATACTCGTCGCGCGTCACGCCGTGTTCGGCGGCGATCTCCGGAGTCACTTTGATTTCGGCGCTTGCTGTAGCCATTTTTAAGTTTCGCGGCCCTTCAGTCGATTTTCGTTTCGAGATAGCGATCAAATCCGGCAGGCCAATCGCTGGCGGGTATGCCGTCCTCCCCTGCGTTCACAACCGGCTTGCGCATTTCCAAATCGTTCGAGACTCCTAGAAACGCGCGAAATTCGCCCCAAACGGCAAGGCCACAAGCAGAACCGTCAACGGCCCATCCAATGTCCACGATATCTTCATCTACAGTGACATTCGCACGATTGTAGATGTGCGCGCACTTCAAAATCTGGCGTTGCTTCGCGCCATAAAGATAAAACCAGCCAGCTTGGTCAGAATCCTCAAATATGGCAAAAACGCCTTCTGGGCCCGGCGAATAGAGCATGAAACTGCTGCTGTCCTCTCCAGCCGGCATACCGCCATTTTCTGGCAGGACCATTTCCTTTCCGGCGCGTTTTGCTTCTTTTTGCCAGTACAGAATCCGTGCGCGAACGAATTCCTCGTAACTTAATTCAGAGAGTTCTTCATTCATCGAATCGCTCAAAACGAGAGTGGGCTGAGCTCAGTTCGAGTTTCTTGGAAACAACCGCTGCGATCTTCACGCCGTGGCCTTTGCAGCGCCGACGAGAGCTTCGATCATGGATTTGAAAATGACCAACCCGTCGGCAGAACCGAGAGCGGATTCGACGGCGCGCTCCGGATGGGGCATGAGGGCGGCGACGTTTCGCGCGCGGTTGCAAATGCCGGCAATGTTGTTCATCGAACCGTTGGGATTGCCGGCGGCGTCATCCGATCCGTCCGGAGTGGTGTATCGGAAAACGACCTGGCGATTTTTCTCAAGGTCCGCGAGCGTTGCTTCGTCGCAAGTATAGTTGCCGTCATTGTGCGCGATGGGAATCTTCAGGATTTGGCCACGCTGCGCGGCGTTGGTGAACGGCGTGTCGGTTTGCTCGACGCGGATTTGCACATGCCGGCAAATATAGCGGAGGCCGCTGTTGCGCATCATCGCGCCAGGGAGCAGGCCCGCTTCCAGCAGAATCTGGAAGCCATTGCAGATGCCGAGAACCATGCCGCCGCCGTTGGCGAATTTTTCGACCGACTTCATAACCGGAGAAAAGCGCGCGATGGCGCCGGTGCGCAGATAATCGCCATAGGCAAAACCGCCCGGCAAAATGATAACGTCGCATCTCACGAGGTCCTGCGATTGATGCCAGATAAATTCAACAGGCTTGTGCAGGACATTTCCGATGGCGTAAAACGCGTCGTGGTCGCAATTTGACCCGGGAAAGACTACGACTCCGAATTTCATTGCGCGTTGGCTCCGTATGGCATTCGGGGAACTCCTATTTTAGCACACGCCCTCGATTTCAGACCGTTCGCAAAAAACAAGTCCGAAAATAGCCCAGAGATGCAGAGGGCGCTGAAAATTTGCACGGGAGAGAAAAGTTTATCGGCGTTTTTTCAACGTCCTACGCGGTTTTGCTTTTTTTCGGGATCGTTTTGTCTTTTTCGGATTTTCAGCAGCGGCCAATTCGCGGCGCTTTTTGGACGCCCACCCCGTCTTGTTCGCCTGGCGGCCGCGCGCGATCGCTAGAGCATCCGCCGGGACGTTGTTCGTAATCGTCGAGCCAGCCGCGACATACGCGCCATCGCCAATGCGCACGGGCGCAACCAGCGCACTGTCACTGCCGATAAACACTTTGTTGCCGATTGACGTCGGAAATTTGTGAAATCCATCGTAATTGCAGGTGATCGTTCCCGCACCGATATTCGATTTTGCGCCTATTTTCGTATCGCCGAGATACGTCAAGTGCATCGCTTTGGTGCCTTCGCCGATGGTGCTCTTTTTCAGCTCGACGAAATTGCCAATCCGCGCGCCAGCCTTCAAATGATTGTCCGGGCGCAAACGCGCAAACGGCCCAATGATCACGCCATCATCCAAACGGCTCCGCGCCACGACGCAATGCGGCTCGACGGTCACATCATCTCCAAGCAACGCGTCGATCAGCACGCTGCCGGTGCGAATCGTGCACCGCGCCCCGATTTTAGTTTTGCCGAGGAGTTGCACGCCGGCCTCAATCACCGCGTCTTCGCCCGCAGTGACTTCCGGATCGATCAACACCGTTTCGGGCAATTGAATCGTGACGCCTGCATCCATCAGCGCCGCGCGCTTTCTTTCGCGAAATACGCGGTCCACTTCCGCCAAGTCCGCACGCGTGTTGCAGCCGAGGACTTCTCGGGAATCGGCAGCTACTTCCGCCAAAATGGTCTCGTTTTTCGCGGTCATAGCGGCCACGGTATCCGTGAGGTAAAGCTCGCGATGCTTATTATTCGGCTTTACGTGAGCCAGCGCCGGCCAAAGCTTATCCAACGTAAAGCAATAGATCGCGGAATTGATTTCGTTCAGCTCGCGCTGGTCCGGCGTGAGTTGCGATTCTTCCACGATGGCCGCGACAGCTGTTTCAGACTTACGCAAGATGCGGCCGTAGCCAGACGGATCGGCGAGCACGGCGGTCAAGATGGTGGCAGCGGCATCTCCGGCGCGATGCGCGGCAATGAGAGCCTTAAGCGTCTCCGTGCGAACCAGCGGCGCGTCACCCGGCAAAACGACGGCAAGTTTCGCTCTGCCCAAAGCGCGACGCGCGATCAGCATCGCATGCCCGGTTCCGTGCTGCGGGTGTTGCAGAACCGTCTCCGCGCCAAGGGATTCGACCACCGTCGTGACCTGCTCCGCCTGGTGCCCCACGACGACAACCGTTTGCTTCGCGCCCAGTGGCGCGCACGCACGGACAACATGCTCGATGAGCGTGCGTCCGCCCGCGCGGTGCAATACCTTTGCCAGGCCGGATTTCAACCGCGTGCCTTTTCCGGCGGCGAGAACTACGATAGCGAGATCGTGGTTGGACATGGTTTTCAGCCCATTTTGCGGGAGCACCACGGATTTCGCAATCAGGGGATGCTAGGAACGGTGCGAATGCCTAATCAGTCGCTGGAGCAGGAGTGAGCCTGGTTAACCGCGCTTCCCGTTCGACGGGCGCTGTTTCTCCTGTCGTAATGGTCCATAGGGAGGGGTCAGCAAGCAGCCGGCTAACAAGCTGTGTATGGAGCGCATGGCCCGCCTTGTAGGCTTCAACGCGTGCAAGCAACGGCAAACCCGCCAGAGCTAAATCGCCAATCAAATCCAGCGCTTTGTGACGCCCAAACTCGTCCGGAAAGCGCAGCGGTCCGTTCATAACACCGTCGTTCGTCAAGACGATCGCATTTTCCAGCGATCCACCGCGAATCAACCCCATCGAGCGCAGAGGCTCAATGTCCCGCTCGAAACAAAACGTGCGTGCGCGAGCGAGGAGTTGCCGGAAGGTGTCGGGACTTACCACCATCTCGACTTCCTGCTGGCCCACAAGGGGATGCGGAAAGTCCACGTAGCAGCGCACGCGGAATTCGTCAGCGGGATAAATGCCGATGCGGCGGTCGCCTTCCTCAACTTCCAAAGGCTGCAGCACCTTCAAATAGCGGCGCTTGCGGCGCAGCCTGCGAACGCCTGCGTGCTCAAGCATTTGCATGAATGGCTCGGCCGAACCATCCAAAATGGGAATCTCGATCGAATCAATGTCGATATAAATGTTGTCGATGCCGCAGGAATAGATGGCCGCAAGAAGATGCTCGGTCGTGGAGAGCAAAACTCCCTGCTTCATCAAACTCGTGGCGTAGCTGACGCGGGCGACGTTGTGCCCCTGGGCCTCTATGGGAAAATTGTCGAGGTCCATCCGGCGAAAGACGATGCCGGTGTCGGCGGGAGCAGGCAGCAAGCGGACGTGTCCGAACACGCCGGTGTGAAGACCCACACCTTCGGCCGACGCCTCTCTAGCTATAGTGGATTGAAACATGTCCCCCTCCTATAAGATAGCATGTTGTTGTCCACGGTTTCACCTCTTTGTCCATATTTTTCAGTAACTTATAGGAACACCGAGCAATAATTTCCGTGTTGGTGTGTCTATTAAGCATCATTTCGCTAGCCAAGCGTGTCTTCCACCCAACCTCCAGCCCACAAAACACACTTGGCTGTTATATGCATGCGCTATCTCAGGCTTCCTTTCTCATTCGGGGCGCGTCCCATCTTCTGATGAGTGCTATAATTGGCAGTCTGTTTCGTGGCAAGCTTCGCGTTGGATTTGAGAAGGGCAGAGGTGAGGCATGAATCGAGCGGCTCGCATCGGGGTTCTTTGCGTATCGGTGGTTATCTTCTGTTACGCCGGGCTGGGTCATGTCCTCGGCCGCACGCCGGACGACAAAGCGTATAAGTCGCTCACGGTTTACAGCGAAGTGCTGCAAAAAATTCAGCAGGATTATGTCGACGAGCCCAATCTTCATCTGGTGACGTCAGGGTCGCTCCACGGCCTGCTGGAATCTCTTGACGCGCAGTCGAGCTACCTGACCGCGCGTGAATACGCGGAATACAAGCAAAAACAGGCCGCGAATGTCAGCGGCGACGCTGGCCTCACCCTGAGCAAGCGTTTCGGTTACATCATTGTGGTTTCAGTTTTGCCGGATAGTCCTGGAGATAAGGCGGGCATCCATAGCGGCGACATTTTTGAATCCGTCGCGGGCTTCACGACGCGCGAAATGTCCGTTGGCCAGGCCATGAATTTTCTGCGCGGCCAACCGGGCACCGGCGTGAAAGTGGGAGTCATCCGCCGTGGCAAGGCGGACCCGGACGAAGTAGACCTTGTGCGGGAAAAGCTTGCCTCCGCAAAGATCGTGAGCGCAAAGGTTGAACCGGACATTCTCGTCCTTCGCTTGCCTTCGCTCGATCCGGGGCGCGCCGACGAAATTCGCTCTCGCCTGCTGGACGCGGAAAAGCAGGGCGTTCACAAAGTGATTTTGGATGTTCGCGAATGCGGGCGCGGCCCGGTTTCAGAGGCCATTGCCGTCGCGAAACTTTTTGTTTCATCCGGAACCTTGTCGACTCTGCGCGGCCAAACAGTTACCACGCAAGTTTTCTCCGCTGATCCCGGCAAGGTGGTTTGGAAGGCGCCTGTTTCCTTGCTGATCGATCCAACAACATCCGGCGCCGCGGAAGTGTTGGCGTCCGCAATGGTTGCCAGCCATCGCGGCGATGTCGTCGGCGAGCGCACGTTTGGCTTGGCATCGGAGCAAAAGCTAATCTCGCTCGATGACGGCGCGGCGCTCTTCCTGACGGTCGCCAACTATTACAACGGGGATGGGAAGTCCATTCTTGACGAAGGCGTCACACCGTCCGAAGTGGTGCATGCTTCGGCCGAGGATGAGACCGATACCTCCGATGACGAAAACGGCTCGGCCGATGCGCAGAAAGAACCTGTGCCGCCTCGCCCGCTGACGCCCGAGGATCCCATCTTCCGCAAAGCCCTCGAACTCTTGAAGGCTCCCCAGAAAAAAGCCGCCTAGCGTTCTGTGCTCGTTCGGCGCGGGGCAACAACTCAAATTTCTGCCTGCCAAGGCAAGCGCGACAGGCGCCGATTTGTTGTCTTTCCGCTTGCTTTGTTCTTTGTAGCGGCTCTTTTTTCCTTGGGCTGCAAGACCGAGCAAAAAAAGCGCCTATCGCCCGGGCAAGTCCACGGAATCACTCGCGAAATGATGCATGCCTCCGCGTCCTTCGGCAAGCAACCTGGAGACATCGCCTCACATCTCCAATTTGATGGCACGCATGCCGATCGTGCGGATCATCTTTTTGTGGTTCTGCCCGCGGGCGGCTCCGAACAATCACAGCGGGAGTCGGTGGCCCGCCTCATCCAATCGCTGGACCGTATCGCCACTTCGAATAATCTAACGCGCGATGAGGGAATAACCTCTGGGGCGCTGCTGCGCCTCGACTATCGCAGCGCAGGCGCGATCACAAATTCGGTCCACATCATCGCTCCGATGACGGCGCGCAAGGCTTCTCCACGCCAGGGCGAGAAGAACGGCACAGCGCGGCTCGCCATCATCTTGGATGATCTAGGCAGCGATCGCTCTGCCGCCGACGCGATATTCGCGTTGCCATACCCCCTAACCATCTCCGTGCTGCCCAATCACGCGCATTCCGTCGAGATCGCAGAGGAAGCGCATCGCCGCGGTTACGAAGTCATGTTGCATCTCCCCATGCAATCCGTCGAAAACGAAACGCCCGAAGCTCAGGAACTGCACCCCGGCATGCCTGCGGACGACATTCCCGTCCTTTTCGAACAGATGATGCAGAGCGTTCCCAACGCAACCGGCGTAAATAACCATCAAGGCTCGCAAGCCACCGCCGACCCCGCGCTGATGGAAGAGCTGATGCCCGCTCTTCAGAAGTGGAATCTCTTTTACGTGGACAGCCGAACCACCGCCGCGACTGTTGCTTACGACATCGCGCAGCGTCTCGGAGTGCGCTCCGGATTCCGCAATGTCCCCTTCCTTGACGATGTCGCCGAAGTCTCCGCTGTTCGCAAGCAGCTCGAACTGGCTCTCCGCGGCGCCAAGGAAAAGGGAGAAGCCATCGCCATCGGTCATCCCCACCCCGCAACCCTGCAAGCTCTGCGCGAAGTTCTGCCACAAGCAGAAGCGCGAGGTGTGCATCTCGTTTACGCCTCCGGGGTCGTTCACTGATTTTTTTATTCGATGGTTGGGACGTTTCTCAGTTCGTGCCTTGCGGGATACAAGCGGTCAAAAACGAAAAAGAAAACGGCCAGAAGCAGGAAATCGAAGACGCTGCCCTCCGGCCCGGGTGTCCCTCCCGTCAGCCAGTTCGGTCCATGAAGTGTCGCGTTCGAAAGATGTCCCGGGAAAATCATTCCGCTGTCCGGAACGGAAAAGAGAAACGTTTCCCCAAAATCGAAAGTCGCATGCATGCCGAGCGCGAACCACAGGCTCCCCGTTCGCCTCAGTGTGAAACTCCAGAACAGTCCCACAAAAACCACGCCCGCCACGCCGACCCAGCCTTCGCCTGAATTCTGGAAATGGACCGCCCCAAAGGAAACGGAAAGAAGAACGGCTGCCGGCCAAAAGCCAATTCCGTCTGCCGCAGTGTATAGCGCGTAGCCACGGAAGAAAAATTCCTCGAAGAGACCAACCACTACAAAAAAAACGCCCCAGAACAACGCCCACTTGGCGATTGCTCCCCCGTGTTCCGCCAGGCCTCCGAAGGAGTAACCGCCGAAAGCCGCGATCAATCCGATCAAGACAATAATCTCGCAGAAACCAAACAGGCAGCCGAACCAGAACTGTTTCCCGAAGGCGCCGCGCGCCGGCAGGCCATAGACCCCCATGGAACGCGCTTCCATCTGTGACATGATCCAAGCTGCGAGAAATGCCGCCACAAAGCCCGCGAATTCGCCGAGGAACTGAGCACCCGGAGAAAAAGCACCGCGCGCCGGCCGTAAGAATAGCCCGATGAGAAAAATGGAAACTGTCCACAACACCAGGAAAATTGCTGCGAAGATCAGGAGGCGCCAGCCCGCGCGCAGGCCCGTTTTATTCAAAAACAGATTGCCGGGAAATCTGCTCGCGGGCGGAGTCGAACTTCTCTCTACCTCGCGCGGCGTGCCGAAGAAGTCCTCATCCATTCATCGCTCCAACGAAACTCGCACCAGGCGCTCAACTTTCAGACGCCCGTCCGGCTGCGCCGTAAGCAGGCACACGGACTGATACGAACTGGACGCAGAGCAAAGGTCCAAACGGAAACTTATCCCTGGATGCGGATTCAAAATACCACAGGACTGGCGCGGCGGTTCGCGCTTCTCTTTGATTCCTCTAAATTGCGGATAGTTTCTTCATTCTTTAGCACGATGCAATGTCTTACTGCGTTACGCGAACCGCGGCGGCCCCCAGAATGCGCCGGCTCTTTTTCTCTTGCACGAAAACGACGGCGCGCAAATTCTCTAAATTCCATTTCGAATCCAGTTTCACGGCGGGTTGCGCAGTGAAAGCATCCTGGCCGTTCTTCCCAACAACGCCGATTACTTTTAATTCCCGAACCACAGGCGAATGGCGCAGTTCCTGGCCTGAGTTTTCTCCGGCTTTTACGGAGGAATGCAGTCCGCTCTCGGTGATCGCCAAAATGACTTCCGCCGTGTCTTTTGGCGCGGTGCTCAAGAGTTTCTCAACGCTCACCTTAAAAGCCACAGATTTGCCCTGCACCGGCGAAACTTCGCTGATCTCTATTTTGGTTTTCTTAATGGCAGCCGCTTTCTCGATCTCCTGGCGGGCCATCCCTCCGCGGCTGCCCACGAACCCTTCCATCCCGTCCACCACCATCTCTGGGGTGTATGGATTGCCATTATGCAGCCGTGACGCATACTCATATTGCCGCGCAGTCCAGGTGGCGGAGGAAAAGGGATCCTTCCAACCTTGCTGATCCCAGTAATCTACGTGCTCCTCGAGTGCGATAACCTCAGCAGATCCGAGTGGTTGCCGGGTATCCAACTCCGTCAGCAGCGCGTCAGCAGGTGGACAACTTGAACATCCTTCCGAAGTGAACAGTTCGACAACGACCGGCTCGCGGGTGGCGGCGGTCACGCTACTTTGGGTCTGAGAACCAGAACTTGCCCTCAATCCCCAAACCAGGAATCCCCCGAGGAGTACCGAAACGACCCCAGCAATCAATTTCATAAGAACCAGCTCCAAGTGCCAGTTAAATCTGATGCCGGAGAGAGCGACAAGGAATCTTGGACCGCCAGAAAAATTTGGGCGACCATTCCTAACTGCCTTGATATACTTAACCGGTTATTGTAAATTATCAAGTATAAATCCGTTCTAGCCGGTTTATGGAGGCAAATTCCGTGCACGACTCTTCAGCCTCCCAAGACCTCATTGGTGGTAGGCTTTCCCTCGATTTTGCCAACAAACTCGGTCCCACCTCCGATTTCTCCTGGGAAGAGCTTCTCCGTTTTCTTCTCATTACCCGAATCATTTCCTCAGAACGCAGCGCCCAGCTCCTCGCGCTCCCTCAGAACGACCCTCAAAGCGCCGGCGCCCTCCTCGACAAGGCTCAAAGGCTGCATGCTGCCCTGCACCAGACCTTCAGCGCGCTCCTGAGCAAAGAAGCCCTGTTGCGCGAGTGGGTCGAGCCGATCAATGAAGTCTTGAGAGTCACCGAAGGACACGACGAGATCCTCCAACAGAACGGCAAATGGGGCTTGGAATTCGTCGCCCGCGAAGGTGGCCTGGACTGGCTCCTCGCAGCCATCGCCCGTTCCGCAGCGGAGCTCATCGCCGAAGGTGCCAGCGCCCGTCTGCGCGTCTGCTCCAACCCGGATTGCGGTCTCCTTTTCTATGACAACTCGCGCACGCGCCGCCGCCGCTGGTGTTCGATGTCCCGTTGTGGCAATCGCCACAAAGTCGCAGCCTTTTCCCGCCGGCATTCCGCAGGCCGCAGGTAAAAAGGACCATCGCGGCTGCGACAAATCTCGCAGTGCTACTTCACATATTTGGGTGCTTCGCCATTCGACCACGGATCGTAGCCATGCGCGAAAACCAGCCGCTCCGCCAGCGGCGGGTGTGAGTACAGCCAGAACGTAATAAACTCGGGTGGGCTTGGATCCGCCAGGTCAACTTCTCCCAGCACCTGAAAGGATTGCGCCGCAACGTCCGAAGAATCCGGAATAATCCCGTGTGTAACCTCCAGGCCGTATACATCAGCGGCATGTTCCTGCATCCGCGAGAACCCGTTCGCCACCGGTGCCACGAGAAACATTCCGATCTCCACCAGGAGCAAGAGCACGGCAAACGCGGCCCAATCCTCAGCCCCGTAGATTCTCCAGTCCCCGCCCCAACGCCCCAGCGTCCAGTGCAGCGCTCGAAACAGCCCATAAAACCCAATCAACATCATCGCCGCAGCAAACAAAAATCCCTTCCAAATATGCCCCAGAACATAGTGTCCCAGCTCATGCCCGACAATGAAGAGCGTCTCGTTCGCCGTAGCCTTCTGAATCGTGGTGTCCCAAACCACCACACGCTTCGACGCTCCCAGCCCGGTAACGTACGCATCAACCGCGTTCGTTTTTTCGCTGGCCCTCATCAGAAACATGCGGTCCGCCGGAATCGGTACACCCGCATGTCTTGTCAAGTTTTCAATGGCCGCAACCAAATCCGGATGCTCAGCCTGCAAAGGTTCGAACTTATTGAAGAGCGGGTCAATGAACCATGGGCTGATGAAAACAATGAGGATCGCAACGGGCAGCGTGGCAAACCATAAATACAGCCACCACCGCCGGGGGCTCCGACGCATGATCGCGGACAGAATCAGCGCGAATATCAACGCAAATCCAACCATCAATAACTGCTCCTTGGTCCAATCCGAGAGCCACGAACCCCATTTTTCCACCGACATTTCATAGCGCAGCGAGAGCACGTGTCCATATAAACGAAGCGGCAGGGCGACGATATCCACAGTCAAAACGAGCAGCGGCACGAAAATCAGCGCCTGCACCCATCTTCGGTCGCTGACGCTCTCAGCGCAATCCCGAAACTTCGCGGCAATCCCAAGCCGCAGAAGAATCACCAGCGCCAGGACGTTGAGCCCAACCGCAACGAAATACATGGTGTAGGCCGCGCGCGAATAAGTGACCGCCTTTTCATAGCGGTCCTGGGAAAGCACGTATTCCCCGCTTTTTGATTGCTGCGGTGCCGCGGATTGCGCAGACCGCGTTTCCGTAGGAACCGAAGGCGCCGACAAAGTTTGCGCGGAGAACGGCTGTGCGTTCGACAAGACTGCGGCCCGCGTGGATCCGCAAATCCCAGTGGAGAGAGACAAGCTCAGACAAAACAGCACGCCGAAACGGTGAAAGCAGACACACCGCTCCATCCAGACCTCCTCGCAAACCACCCAACCGAGCCACAGTGCGTTACCGACCAAGGCCGCACGCCGCGGGAGTATGCCGCACGAAGCGCCTGCGCGCAAGACGGGATGTAATAGGGAGCGATTGGTTATGTAACCCGGTGTGGTGCCTTAATGCAGAGATGCGCTCTGAGGCGAGCTTGGCGCTACGGCGAAATGTGCCGTCTTCAGACAATAATTTCTCAGAGAACCCGTCGCGGCCAACCCAATGTGCACGATCGATGTCCAGCGCTCCAGCTTGTGATGCCCGTAGCGATGAAACAAATACGCAGCTCCTATGGAAACGCCCGTCGCCGACGCTTCGATTGCAGCGAACGCCGCATGGTTATCAACCGCATCATTCGTCAGTAGAATTTCCTGCCGGCCGCGCCGCCGCATGTTCAACGTCGAAAAATAATCGAGGGTCCGCGAAGCCCCAACTCCGGCGAATAGCCAGTCGTTTTCTCGATCCCAAAACCAGTGCCCCTTCTCAGGCGCAGTTTTTCCAGGATTTCTTGAATCGGACGGCTCAACCCCAACCGGCGCGCCCTGCTCAAGCGAACCTGGCCACGGCGCGTCCGCTATTGCTAAATCAGGCCGTTGCGCCATTTGCTCCTGAGCATGCGAAAAACCCGGTAGAAAACCCAGCAAGCCACTCGCTGCCAATAGCGGCACGCCAACCCCACGAATTCTTAGATTTCTTCTCATTGCTGCTTGTCTAACGCCCGTTTTCCCTTCGTTCCCCAAATGAGTATAATCGCGAGGGCGCTTTCCTTGGCGCTCTCTCTCAAAGGAGTCCTTAGTGACCCGTCGGCTTCTCTCACTAGCCGCAATCCTGGCCGCCTTAATCTTCCTCGCCTACGTGGCTCACCCTTCTCCCGCCGTACGTGCCGATTCTGCCCCGGCCATGGCCTCGCGCTCCTTCGAATTTACCTATCAAGTTCATTTCCCAGCGACGGAAAACCCAGGCGGCCCGGTGCGCCTCTGGATTCCGCTGCCGCAAGCCGACGGCTATCAGGATGTGAGCATGCTGCACATCGACAGCCCCGCTGCGTACTCGCAAGGCCGCGATTCCGAGTACAAAAACAGATTCGCCATGTTCAAGCCGACGGCCAAACAATATCTGATCGGCTTCGACGTTACGCTCCGCTTCACCGCAACACGCCGCGAGCACAAGGTCGCTTTAGTTGGCGTCCTCAAGAATGCCTCTGTTACCTCCACGGCGGGCCCTCTGCTTCATCGTTATCTCGAGCCAGATAAACTCGTTCCCCTGAACGGCGCCATCGCCGATCTCGCTAGGGAACACACCGCCGGCGACACCACGCAAATCGAAAAAGCCCGCCACATTTACGAGTACGTCGTCTCCACGATGAGCTACGACAAAACCGGCGAAGGCTGGGGCCGCGGCGACGCCGTCTGGGCTTGCACCTCCAAGCGCGGTAACTGCACGGATTTCCATTCTCTCTTTATCGGCATGATGCGCTCCTCCGGCATTCCCGCGCGCTTTGAGATTGGCTTCCCCCTGCCCGAAGGCAAAACAGAAGGCGACATAGCCGGCTACCACTGCTGGGCCGAGTTTTATCTAAACGGCATCGGATGGGTGCCTGTCGATGCCTCGGAGGCTTGGAACAATCCGGCTAAGCGCGATTATTTCTTCGGCGCGCACGACGTCAACCGCGTTTTCTTCACCTATGGTCGCGACATCCGTCTCTCCTCCGAGCAAAAAAACGACGCCCTCAACTATTTCATCTATCCCTATGCGGAAATCAACGGTCAACCGGTAAAAAATCTGCAAACGCACTTTTCGTTCCGCGACGTAGCCTCAGCACAACAAGCCGCTGCCCGCTAAGCTAGATCCCAATCTCGGTCTTAGACTCATCCAGCAAGGCACGAGCCAGAAACAGGTCAGGAGGACCGCAGTTACTCTCTGTAATGGGCATGGCGAGCGCGAGTTGCCACATTCGCATCACCCAATCCTTCAGGAATTGTACGCATCTAAGGGAGGAGTTATGCTTAAGGCTGAGCCTGCCCCATAGCCCAAGAGGTATAAAACCATGTCACACTGCAACTCTTTGCGCTTGGCCATTGCCGCTATCCTCGTCGCTGCCGTCCTCCCTTGGACGACGCTCGCACAACCGCAGGACCCACCCTCTCAGTCCGTTGCCGAAGCCGCGCGCCGCGCACGCGAGCAAAAGAAAGCTGCCGCCAAGCAGCCTGCTCCGGTCATCACGGATGACACACTGAAGCCAGCCGCTCCTGCTGCCCAAGCCGCCAACGCGCCAGCTCCCGCGCAATCTCCCGAAGCATCCCCGGCGCCCGCTCCAGCACCTGCGGTTCAACCTGCCGCCGATTCTTCCAGCGTACCAGTTGCCAGCGCCGCTCCAGCTCCGGCCGAGCAACCCGTTGCGGGCTCAGCTTCCGAAAATGCTGACCAAAAAGCCAAGTCCTCCGCCGAATTGGCCGCGCTGAAGCAACAGCTAGCCGATGCGCAAAAGGGTCTGGACCTTCTTCAGCGTGATCTTGCCTTGCAGCAAGACACTTACATTTCAAATCCTGATCACTCTCACGACGTTGCTGGAAAGGCCAAACTCGACACGATGCTGCAGCAGATCACCGACAAGCAGCAGGGGGTCGACGCTCTGAAAGCGCAACTCGCAGCTCTTCTGCAATCGCTGGGCACTTCAGCTCCCGCGGAGCCAACAGCTCCTCCGCAACCCTAATCTCCAAGAATCTCTGTCTCTGCTCGCCCCTCTTTTCTGCCGTCTGTCCTCTCGCTCTTTTTTTATTTCCGTAAGTTTTGCCTATACTCACTTGCTCGCAACCCTACCACAATCTATTGTAGTCATTTCTCTTGACACCACAGCCCGGTGACGGCAGAATCCACCCAACATTCTGTTTGGGCCGCCCAAGGAAGCTTTAACCGCACGCGCGGGTATCGTACGCCGTAAAGCTGGCAGGCCACTGAGGGAGCGCACATGCAGTATCTGCCCGGTTTCACCGTGCAATGCATCAATCCGTTGTGCGACGCCCGCGGCCACTGGCTCCGCGCCGATGCCACCGGCCCCATCACCGATGACGGCCGCTGCCCCTGCTGCGGCGACTTCCTCCGCAACGTTCCCCCGCCCCTCAGCCCCCGCTTCCGCATGCGCCCCCGCCCCCTCACCGCGCGCCCGCCTCTCCGCCCGCGCCCCCGCTGAGCGCTCATCGATTCAATCTGCACCACAAGCGTCAGGCGTGCCCTCAGCACGGCCGTTTCATTCTTAGAACCGAAGGTAAGTTGTCCTGCACGCTCACCCAAACCGTTATACACTTCCTTACATACTTCCCCAGGTTCCCAAGGCACTGGCCATCTCGCAGTATCCAAATAGAAATGGAGACTTAATGGCGACAGCCACCGCACGCGTCGACAATTCCGTTAAGGTACGGTCTGCCTCTCCGGGCCGGCGTTACGATCACTGCTTTTTCTCGGGAATGGCGTTGCTGATTCTTGCTTCTGTCTTTCTAGGCTTTGCGCACACCTACTATCTCGCCGGAGTTTTCCACGCGCCTCTGCCTAGCCGAATCATTCACATTCACGGCGCTGTCTTTTCCACGTGGATCCTCCTGCTCATCACGCAGACCTCGCTGGTCGCCGCTGGCCGCGTGGACATCCACCGCCGCCTCGGTATCGCGGGTTTTCTCCTGGCTTGTCTCATGATCGTCCTCGGCGTTTTGGCGGCTACCGAGGCGCTCTCCCGGCCCAACTCTCCCTCTGGCCTCGATGTGAAAACCTTCTACATCATCCCCATGACGGATATGCTCATTTTTGCGGTGCTTGTCTTTTTCGCATTTCGTGCCCGCTTCAATCCTTCCGCCCACAAGCGCATCATCCTTATCGCCACCATCGGAATCATGATCGCCGCCATTTCCCGCTGGCCCTTTTCCATGGTTAACAGGAAACCGCTCGTTGCGGCTCTCCTCTCCTATGGATTCCTGCTCCTTCTCGCGGCCTACGATTTGTGGTCCACACGCAAAGTTCATCGCGCCACCATATGGGCCAGCGCCTTCCTCATCATCGTGCAGCAGATACGCTTCCCCATCGGCCAAACCGCCGCCTGGCACTCCTTCGCTACCTGGGCGCAAACTCTCGGTCGTTAACCCGCTTGCTGTCGTCAATCGCGGCCAATTCGGCCTTTGCAAATTTTGCTCAGGCTAGCGTTGCCGGGGTCAACTTTGCCTGTTGCATTTTTTCTGCATTATTTCCTTGACGAACTGTTACCCTTGGTATATAGTAGTCGCTGGATATTATTGGGCGTTCTTCCCGTGGCGCCAGCGTCTCGCTGGCGTTTTTATTTGTCGGACCCTGTCGAAAGTTTCCAAGCTCTTTGTTTGCAACACTTGTGAGACCTGCACAATTGTAGTGCAAATTGGGGCACTCAAGCCCTTTAGAATGAACACTTGCGTAAACTTATAAAAACAAGTGACTTTAAGTTATTTAGAATGAACACTTACGTAAAAATGGGGAGGGGATCCCCAGGCCAGGCATAGCTACGCAAAAACAAAAGCCGGAGGGCTTCTTCACCCTCCGGCTTCTGTCGGTTCTTCTGGCCTACTGTCTAGCCCTCGACGAGTCCTTTTTCCAGCATCTCCTCGTCGCTGAGCCACAGGTCAGGGATATTGGCTGAGCCGAGCCGAAGAATATCTTCCAGGGCACCACGCACTTCTTTGAGGTTGAAGTCCACGCCGATGCGCTCCAGCAGTTCGATCAATGCGTGGGCGCCTTCGGCGAGAGCAGGCTTCGGATGTGTGCGTATGCTGTCCAGCCCACGATCGAGCTCGCCGTCAAGCCCAATGTCAAGTCGATGATACGTCACGACATAAATCGCGCTGGGGCCGCCGCCGTGACGCACGATGTGCAAAAATCCGCGGGCCTTCGGCTTTTCCGGAGCGAGTCTTGTGGCCAACCCTGAAGCGGAGGAGAGAGCGCTCATCGTGTCGTGTCCCTCGGTGGCCTCAATGTCCTCAACTGCAGCCACTAGTGCTGCCGCAGTTTCCGCACTTGTAACAAGCGCCGTTCGGCACCATGAGCATGCCGCACTCAGAGCAGGTTGGCGCGCCTTCGTGCGCGTCGCGTTGCTTCATCGGTTCCGGCACCCAGTTTGTTCCGCCGGATGACAAAACCGCTGGAGACACCACCGTAGTGGGAACTGGCGCGTGCGCTGCGCCAGCAGCTTCGCCATTCAGCTTCAGATACTCAGCCGAGATGAATCGCCCACCGAGCCAGCGCGCGAGATAATCCAGCACCGAAGAAACAAAACGGATATTCGGATTCCCCGAGATGCCCGACGGCTCAAACCGCGTATTCACGAGTTTGTCCACGAACACTTTGAGCGGCACGCCATATTGCAAGCCAAGTGACACGGTTAGCGCCAGGCCGTCCATCACACCGGAAAGTGTCGAGCCTTCTTTGGACATCTTGATGAAGATTTCGCCCGGCCGGCCGTCTGGGTACATCCCCACGGTGATGTAGCCCTCGTTCGCACCCACGCTGAACTTGTGCGTGATGGAAGCGCGCTCCACGGGCATCTTTTCGCGCACCGCGCGCGCGAAGAGTTCGCGCTGCAGAGGCTCCTCGATCGCTGCCGCTATCGCCGCAGGCTCGGTTTTCTTTTCTTCCTTCGAGCCACCCGCGTTGAGCGGCTGCGAACGCTTCGAGTTGTCCCGGTAGATGGCCACGGATTTCAGTCCCAGCTTCCAGGATTCGATGTAGGCCTCTCCGATGTCTTCGATCGAGGATTCCTCGGGCATGTTGATGGTCTTCGAAATCGCGCCGGAAAGGAACGGCTGCGCCGCCGCCATCATCTTCACGTGTCCTGTCCACGCGATGGATCGTCCGCCGCCCAACGGCGCCAGCGAGCAATCGAAAACCGGCAGGTGCTCCGCTTTCAAGTACGGCGCGCCCTCGATTTTTCCTTGCTTGTCGATGTAAGAAACGATCTCGCTGGTCTGCTCCGGCGTATATTCCAGCCTCATCAGCGCTTGCGGCACGGTGTTGTTGACGATCTTGATCAGACCGCCGCCGACCAGTTTCTTGTGTTTCACCAGCGCGAGGTCCGGCTCGATTCCCGTGGTGTCGCAATCCATCATGAAGCCGATCGTGCCCGTCGGCGCCAGCACGGTCACTTGCGAATTCTTGTAGCCGAACTTTTCGCCGTGCGCCAGCGCGGTGTCCCAAGATTCCTGCGCCGCCATGAACAATTCCGTCTGCACGTGCTCTGGCTTGATTCCGCGCATCGCGTCGCGGTGCATGCGCATGACGTCCAGCATCGGCTCGCGATTCACTTCGTAGCCGGGGAACGCGCCCATTTTTTCGGCAATGCGCGAGGACTGCGCGTACGCTTCGCCGCACATCAGCGCCGTGATTGCGCCGCCCATGTCGCGTCCTTCATCGGAGTCGTAAGGCAGCGCCAGCGACATCAGCAGCGCGCCCAGATTGGCGTAGCCCAAGCCGAGAGGCCGGAAATTGTGCGAATTCTCAGCAATCCGCGGTGTCGGGTAACTCGCGTTGTCCACCAGAATTTCCTGCGCCGTTATAGTCACGTTCACGGCATGCTTGAACGCGGTCACATCGAACTGGCCGTTCGACCCGAGAAATTTCATCAGGTTCAGCGAAGCCAGATTGCACGCCGTGTCGTCGAGAAACATATATTCCGAGCAGGGATTCGAGGCATTGATGCGCGCCGTGTTTTTCGAGGTGTGCCACCGGTTGATGGTCGTGTCGTACTGCATTCCCGGATCGCCGCAGTGCCATGTCGAATCCGCGATCTTGTACAGCAAATCACGCGCGCGCATTTTTTCCGTGGGCTGCCCGTCCGTCACGTTGCGCGTCCACCAGTCCCGGTCTTCTTCTGCTGCACGCATGAAGTCGTCCGTCACACGCACTGAATGGTTCGCGTTCTGGAAGAAGATCGAAGCGTAGGCATCGCCATCGATTCCGGCGTCATAACCTTGTTCAATCAGAACATGCGCCTTGCGTTCTTCCTTCATCTTGCATTCGATAAATTCCACGATGTCTGGATGATCAATGTTCAAGATCACCATCTTGGCCGCGCGCCGCGTCTTGCCGCCGCTCTTGATCACGCCGGCGAACGCATCAAAGCCCTTCATGAAGCTCACCGGCCCCGATGCAATCCCGCCGCCGGAAAGCGTTTCTTTGCTTCCGCGTAGAGACGAAAAGTTGGTGCCCGTTCCGGAGCCCCACTTGAAGAGCATCCCTTCGGTCCGCGTGAGGCCCATGATCGATTCCATATTGTCTTGCACGGAATTAATGAAGCACGCCGAGCACTGCGGCTTCGGCTGCACGCCCACGTTGAACCACACGGGCGAATTGAAAGCCATCTTTTGCTCGACGAGCAGGTGCGTCAGCTCGTCGCGGAACGCATCGCGCGACGCATCCGAGGCAAAGTAACCGCCTTCCTGGCCCCAGCGCACAATCGTGTTCACCACGCGGCCGATCAGTTGCCGCACCGAGCCTTCGCGCTCTCGCGATCCCGGCTTCCCGTGAAAATATTTGCTGGTGACGATGTTCGTGGCCGTCTGCGACCAGTTCTTCGGCACCTCGACGTCTTCCTGGCGGAAAATCGTCACGCCCTTTTCGTTTCCGATCAGCGCGGTGCGCTTCTCCCATTCCACCGCGTCGAATGGAGAAGTCTTTCCGTCTGTAAAATACCGTTCAAAAGGGAGGCCTTTATGCGCTCCCGCTCCCGCATTCTCCGGAGTCGTCTCCGTGATCCGGGAATTCCCAGTCAATGCTTGTTTCACCGTTGCCATCCTGCTCCTCCGCAACCTCGAGCTCCCTATTTCGCGGGGAACCCCTTAATTTTACTCCACTGCAGCCCTCAAGGTGCTGGGAGGACCCTGAAAGTCACCGCAGTTTAAATCTCAATATTCATCCGCCCGACCAGAGAAAAAGGCGACCGCTGAGCGGCCGACCTTTCCATCGACCGCTTCGCGGTCACAATCAAAACCGCTACGAAACGCCAATGCCCTGCCGCTGGCTGGTGGGTTTCACACAGCCTCACAGCAAATCCCGCGCCTGAAATGCGGGCGCGGAGCAGCTACTTCGCGCTCGATTTTTTTGTTTAGAACCCGGGCTGGCTTCGTGGAGTCATTACGGACCTATTGCACATCCTCGACTCGGCCCGCCTGGCGCTACCACGTCCCCCGAATCTGGAATCGAAGTATCAACGTCTGCGAATTTCCTGTCAAGAGAAAAACGCAAAATGTGGTTGACGTTTTGGTACCACGTCTATTTGTAGTGGTGCCCTTTCTGGACAACTTGTCTGCTTGCAACGCCTTTGGCGCCCTTGCATCGCGCGCTACACTGGCAGCATCCAATCCTTTATGAAGCGCGCGCCTCTCATTCTCTCGCTTGTTTTTGTTTCCGTCTTTCCCGCGCGTCTCTTTGCTCAGGCGCAAGTGCGGCCATCCACGCCCGCCTCCATGCACTCCGCGTACGGCGAAAAACTGCGGATTGCGGGCGTCCCCAATTCTGGAAAGGTCAACGACCATTTGTTTCGCGGTGCGCAACCCAGAGATCCGGGACTGCTCGAGCTGAAGAAAATCGGCATCACCACGATCGTCGATCTTCGCGACGAAGATCCTACAAAAATCAGTTGGGAAGAAAAAAGATCGGAATCATTGGGGATTCACTTCGTTCACATCGCTGTCAATGAGTGGTCTCCTCCGACAAACGAACAGGTCGCGCAGTTTCTTGCCATTTTCCGCAACACGCCGCAGGAAAAAGTGTTCGTGCACTGCCACTTCGGCGAAGACCGCACCGGCGTTTTTGTCGCCAGCTACCGCATGGCCTTTGAAAAATTGCCGCCGGATCAAGCTCTGAAAGAAATGCACTATTTTGGGTACAACGGTCTCTGGCATCCTTCGATGACCGCCTTCGTCCGCGACTTTCCCACGCGCCTGACGATGGCTCCGGCTCTTGTTTCGTTCAAAAGCAAGGAGTGACGCCGGAGTATTGCGAATCCGCGCTGCTCCGTGGAAGTACTGAGTACTCTCGCACCTTTTTGTGATGCTGCAATTCCGCCGGCCTTGGCCGCTCGCCACAAGATGTGCTTTTCCGCTGCGGGGGAGATTACTGTTCACGGAAATCGTGGTTTGCCAGCAGCGGCAGTCGGGCTTCGCGCATTAGAGACTGCTTATTTAAACCGTTCGCCCTAGTACCTTCGTACTCTTCTCAGTAGCACGCTTGCTTCATTTAATGGAACAACCCCTTCCGATACTCTCTACACAGTTCGGCAGCATCCGTCTGAGGGAAAGGCCACCATGCAAGTAGGCCGTTATCAAGTTATCGACGTAATCGGCGCCGGAGCGAACAGCAAGGTCGTGCGCGCGCACGATCCCATGATCGGGCGCATCGTGGCCATCAAGCTCTTTTCTCCCGCGCTGGCGCTGGGTGCGGGCCGCGATCGCTTCCTGCAAGAAGCGCGCGTCGTCGGCCAACTCTCGCATCCCTGCGTCGTCACGCTGCACGACATGGGCATCGATGAGCCCACGCAAACGCCCTATCTGGTGATGGAATTCCTGGAAGGGCAGCCTCTCGACAAGATTATCGCCAAGGGCAGCGTTCCCCTTCCGCGTGCCTGCGCCTGGATGGGAGAGATCGCTTCGGCTTTGCATGTAGCCCACCGCCGAGGCGTGATTCACGGTGACATCAAGCCCGCCAACATTTTGATTCTCGATGACGGCCGCGTAAAGCTGACCGACTTCGGCATGGCGCGTCTCGCCAGCCATGATAAGAAGGACACACCCCTGCTTGGCACTCCGGCTTACTGGTGCCCGGAACAGATTCTGGGACGGCCGCAGGACGCGCGCTCCGACATTTTCTCGCTAGGCGTGGTTCTGTACGAGATGGTCACAGGCAAGCGTCCCTTCGATTCCGATTCATTGCAGGGGATTTGCACGCGGGTTCTTTCGTCGAAGCCGCTTCCTGTTTCTCAGGCGAATCCTTCCGTTCCGACGGCTTTCGACGCGATTGTTGCCAAGACACTGGAAAAAGATCCGGCTCACCGCTATCAATCCATCGATCTGCTCGCTTCCGAATTGTATCCCTTGGCCCGCCGGAAGACTGCGGCGCCGGTACAGGCACAACACACCAGTTTTCGCGAGCGTGCCACGCGATTGCTGCGCTCCGCATGAGCCCCACGGTCCAAACTGGCCGGTACGAAATCATCGAAACTCTCGGCTGCGGTGCGACTAACCGAGTCGACAAAGCGCGCGATACCGTCATTGGCCGCACCGTCGCGCTGAAATCATTTCTCCAGGGTTTCGGCAAGAACAGCGAGCAGCAATTCCTCCGCGAAGCGCAAACCATCGGACGCCTCTCGCACAGCTCCATCGCTCAGCTCTACGACGTCAGCACGGATGCGGACGGCACGACGTTTCTCGTGATGGAATTTGTTTCGGGGAAAAACCTCGAGCAAATGCTGGCGCAAGCGCCGATACCGTTCCCCAGCGCGGCCGTGTGGGCCGCCGATCTCGCTTCCGCGCTCGCCTACGCCCACCGGGCGGGCATCATTCACGGCGACGTGAAGCCCAGCAATATTCGCATCACCGAAGACGGTAAAGTGAAGCTCGTGGATTTCGGGGTCGCGCGGTTTGCTTCCCAAGTCTCCGGTTCGGACCGCGTTCTGGGCACGCCTGCTTATCTATCGCCGGAACAAATTGAAGGGCGGAAGCAGGATGGCCGCTCCGATCTTTTTTCTCTGGGCATCGTGCTGTACGAGATGATCACGGGCGTCCGGCCGTTCGCTGGAGATTCACTCGGAGAGGTCTGCGCACAAATTCTTACGGCAAATGCTGTTCCGCCTTCTAAGCGCAATCCATCTATTCCTGCGGCGTTCGATCGAATCCTTGCGCGGTGTCTTGCGAAGAACCCGGACGATCGCTACCAATCGGGCAATGATCTGGCACGCGCGCTTTATCTGGTTGCTCGCTGCGGGGACAAGCTTTCTGCACAGCCAAAGCGTCCTTACTGGTTCATGCGCCCAGCGCATCCACGCGATCTCCTGGCCATCGCGTCGGCAGTTTTGCTGATGGCGAGCGCGGTAACTGCCGCAGGCTCTCTGCGCGATTGGGTTCGGGCCAGGTCCTTGCCGGCTGTTGCTGCTGTGCGCCCGAATTCTTCAAAAGACTCAGCGTTTACGACGAACACTCGGATTCGCACGGCTCCGCAAGTTTCCGCCCCGGCCGAAAGCGTTGGGCCGAAATCGGTTGCAAAAACCTCAGTTCACAAACCTAGTTCGCCGCCGAAGGTGCCGCAGGCGCCCGAGGCGTCACCCAGCGTTTCTGCCACGGATCGGTCGTCGCTTCGGTAGCTCAATTGCCTGGTTTAGTCGGGAATCTAGAAAACGTTCGATTTTTTCGCAAAACAGCTAGCCTTCGACGCTATTCATAACGCAGAGCTTCGACGGGATCCAGCTTGGCCGCTTTCATCGCGGGCCATACACCAAAGATCAAGCCGATGCTCACGCTGACAACGATGCCCGTGGCCGCGGCCCAGATTGGCACGCTGCCTGGCCACTTCAATCCAAGACGCACCAGAATCACCAAGCCGTTCACCAATACAAGCGCAATTACGCCGCCAGCTCCCGTAAGCGTCATGGCCTCGAGCAAGAATTGCCAGGTGATGTCGCCGCTCTTGGCGCCGATGGCTTTGCGAATGCCGATCTCGCGGGTGCGTTCGGTCACGCTAACGAGCATGATGTTCATCACCCCCACGCCGCCGATCAGCAATCCGATACCGCTGAGAACGACGGTGGCGAGAGCAACCATGCCAAGAATGCTATGGAACTGCTCGATTTCCTGCTGCGAGGTGTTAATCGAAAAATTGTTTCTTGCTTCGTAAGGAACGTTGCGGCGGCGACGGAGTACTTCGGTAGCTTGATCCACGGCTTGATCCAACTGGTTCGCGTAGGCTTGAAAACGGATCTGGTTTTCGTAAGCGCCGGGATAAATTTTGTGGAAGGTGTTGTATGGAATCAGGACGCGGCGGTCTTCATCGTCCATTCCGAACATACCTTTCGGCTTTTCGACCACGCCGATCACTCGAAACGGAGAGCCATCGATCATCACATCTTTTCCAACGGGCGAGCCTTCGGGGAAGAGCACCGGCGCCGCGTTTTCCCCCAGCAACACAACTTTCTCCCGATGTAAGTCGTCCCCTTCACTGATAAATCGACCTTCAAGCGTCGAGGCATTTGCGTAGACTTGGCCGAAATTCGGCTGTACGCCGCGGAAATCGATGGAGGTTACTTCACCGGATTTGGTGCGTACCTTGTGGTCTTGCTCCCACCAGGTCAGGAAAACCGTAACGTTCTTTACGGCGGGGCAGCGGTCTTGAATGGCCACAGCGTCCTCGAGGGTCAGAGGCTTGCGCTCTCGCTCGTCCTTGGGGCGGCGGCCACCGTTGTGCGGGCCTTGTTCGAAGCGCGAGACAAAGGCCGTATCCGCGCCATACTGCTTGATGTTTTCCTGGACTTGCGCGTCGAAGCCGGTGATCAAAGCAGCGACCAGCATGATTACGCTGACACCGAGAACTACACCGAACACGGTCAGACAGCTGCGCAGCTTGTGCGCGCGCAGAGTGTCCATTGCTTGCCTCAGATTTTCGCCGTGTTGTTGCGCCATGGTTGTCTTGTGTGACTCGGCTGCGCCGGAGTCAAGCTCCTCAGCCGTCTGCCCGCAACGCTTCGATGGGATCAAGTTTTGCGGCGCGCATGGCCGGGTAAATTCCGAAAAAGAGGCCTACGGCCGTGGAAACGCTCAGCGACAGAATCACGGCACTCATGGGCGTGCGCATGGGAATGGAAGTGGCTGCTCGGGCTGCCGCAACCACCAAATACGCGAGACCTATTCCGATCAGTCCGCCGGTAGCCGCGAGCACCGCAGACTCAGTTACAAATTGCAACAAAATATGTTTCTTTCTGGCGCCGAGAGAGCGCCGCAAACCAATCTCTCGCGTGCGTTCGGTAACGCTGGCCAGCATGATGTTCATGATGACGATCCCGCCGACCACCAGAAATACGGCGGTCAAACCAACGGCGACCATGAAGATGTTTCCCGTCAACTGCTTCCAAAGACCCATGATGGAATCGGACCCGATAATTCCGAAACTGTCGTCCGCGCTCCAGGGTTGGTGGCGCCAGGCGCGCAACAGCATGCGGGCTTCATCCTCGGATGCAGCCATCATCTCGGCATTCCCGGCTTGCATGAAAAGCGTTAGGGAATCTCGCTGATTGCCCCATTCCTTGGCGTACGTGCCGAGAGGAATGAACATGAAGCGGTCCTGAGATTGCCCGAAGGCGCTGCCGATGAGGGACGCCACGCCGACAACTTCATAGCTGTGCGAGCCCGCGCGGATCGTTTTACCGATGGGATCCACGTTGTAGAAGAATTTCCTTACCAAATCCGCGCCAATGAAACACACCGGAGAGTGATGCGTCTCGTCCGCCTCGGTGAGTAGCCGGCCTGCGGCGACATTGAAATTGCGAACTTCGGAATAGTTCGCCGTGACGCCATCGATATTTACGTCTTCCAGTAGTTCGTTTCCGGAGCGCACATCGGAAGAGGTACCCAGCACGGCAGCGATCTGGCTGGTGGTGCGCATCCCTCCCTTCAGGCTTTGGAACTCCTCCATGGTGATCAAGGGGCGCTTTTGGGCCTTTACCCAGGCGTCGTTGCTGGTGATGATCCCGAAGCGATTTAGAATGTAAACGTTGGCACCGAGGTTGGCGATTTTGTCTGCGACGTAGAAATTGAGGCCGGCGACCACGCTCATGACCGCGACGAGGGTGGTTACTGCGAGGATGACACCCAGTAACGTCAAGAAACTACGCAACTTATGGGCGCGGAGGGCGTCGAGAGACAGCTTGAGCGTCTCGACCATGGTGACAACATCGCTGCGGAATCTGGCCAGGGTAAATGGCACTCTTGCAGTTCGGGGGATGACCCGCCCGATGCTGTTCAATCCTTCGATAGGTGCTACGCCCAAACAGACCTCCACATGCATTGGGTAATACGGGAATAGGGGTCGATTCGTTCCCGTTATATAGACGGTGGAGAGACCCCTTTGCTTTCATTAAATCTAAGTGTAAGTTACGCTGGGCCTCATTTTGCCGGGTTTCGCGTGCCCTGCCGGGAGAACTCCATGGCAAAACGCCTACCAGGAGGACTCATGCGTCGTATCTCTATGTATTTTCTAGGACTTACCATCATTGCGATGGCGATTGGCTTCAACGCTGGCGCCCAAGACAAGCCGCCAGAGAAGGCCGCTACAGCCCCTGGTACCGCAGCTACGGGACCCAAGGCAGAATTCCTAGAAGAGATAGCATACTACGAACAGCGGTACGTCCGCCTCGCGGAGTCCGTGCCTGCTGAAAAGTACGCGTGGAAGCCTGCCGAGGGAGTGCGCTCGATCGGCGAGGTGTACACGCATATCGTAGCGGCCAATTACGGAGTTGCCCGGGCGCTGGGGACACAGCCACCTGCCGGCTTCGATTTCAAATCCATCACGGCGATGTCCACCGACAAGGCGAAGACCGTGCAAGCTTTGAAGGATTCGTTTGCGCATTTCCGGCAGGCTATTCAGGCGCTCAGCGACGCGGACGCCGATAAACCACAAAAAATGTTCGGGCGCCAGACCACCTTGCGCGGCTCCTTCATCATGATCACAGGACACTTCGGCGAACACCTGGGACAGTCCATCGCCTATGCACGGATGAACGGCGTGGTGCCGCCGTGGACAGAAGAACAACAGCAGCAGCAAAAACAAGCCGAGAAACCGAAGTCATAGAGGCTCGGCGCGAGATTCCGGGGCGCTCAGCAAGTGCGTGGGGTCAGTACTATTGCTCGATTGGAAAGCAACAATTGCCCCCGCTAAAGAATCAAAATTAATATATGTGTTGGCGGTCCTTTTGCCGCTTACGACGATGCGAGCGCGATCACTCATTCTCGTTGCGGGACTCCTCCCGGCCTTTGCTGCCATCTCTCTGGCACAGGAGGCCCCCGCGACGGCCCCAACTCCGCCGCCCCAGACAGAGGCCGAAAAGGCGGCTTTGCTCGACCTTGTCTTGGCGAATCAGAAGAAGAACGACGAGGCCATGAACCTTTACGAGCGAGTGGAGCGAGTGGAAATGCGAAAGAACGCTCTTGATAAGCAGACGGGCGAAATCAAGGTTTCGCGCGTTGTTCCGGCAGGCACGGGTGTCGACCATATTCCGATTGGCCCGGATGGCAAGCCGTCGGACCCTGACGTTTATCACGCGGAACTGCTGAAGCTGGAGCGTGCTCTTTCCTGGGCTGCGGACGACGGACATGCGCAGCACGACGCTTACGAGAAAATCGCCAAGAAGCAGAAGGAGCGCAACGATCTGATTGACGCCACCCGGACTGCTTTTCTGTTTACCTTTGTTTCTACGGAAACGAGGGCAGGCCGGGTGCTTTACAAATACAAGATGGAACCGAACCCGGCGTACAAAGCCACGACTCGAGCGACATCTATCTTTGCGAAGGTGCGCGGGTTTGTGTGGATTGATCGGGAGGCGGGGCAGATAGCGCGCGTGGAAGGCGAAGTCACGGGGGACATCACGGTGGGGTTATTTCTTGCGAAAGTCTATAAGGGCAGCCACTTTATGCAGGAGCGGTATGAGATGGTCCCTGGCCTTTGGATGCCTTCGTTTTCTCAGTACGACTTCGATGGTCGAAGACTCTTTAGCTCTATTTCCATCCACGAACGGACTTTTTATGGGCAGTACCACCGCATTGGACCTCCAAAAGAAGCGCTGGCGATGATTCGTGCCGAATTAGGCAAGCCGGGCGGCGCGGTCGCGGACCCCTGAAAGTTTGCTTGAAACGCTTCGGGTTCGAGCGCCGTACGTTTAGCCCGTACCCAAGAGCACATGCCATTTGTACGCCAGCAGCCTACCGCGCATGACTACTCGTATACTGCAAGCAATGGAGGCTTCATGCTTCGATACCTTTTAGCGGCAGGATTCGTGTTTGTTTTCGGCGCTTTCGTGTGCACGGCGCAATCGTCGTCCAGTTCGAGCGAGCAATCGCAGTCGCCGGCGACATCGCCAACCACGCCAACCGCTGCGAAGACTGCGGATGCCAAAGACCGGCCCGCTGACAAAGATGCGATGAAGGATAAAAAGAAGCCGAAGAAAGTCTGGACCGAGGATGATATTTCCAAGGTTGGCGGCATTTCCGTAGTCGGCGATTCCTCGGTTTCAACTTCTGGCAAAAATTCTTCGCAACCTGCCGGGGCAAAGGCCGATGACTCCGTGCAGGGCAAGCAGATCGAATACTATCGCGACCAGCTTCGCCAGCTCCAAGCTCAGCTCGACGTCACCGCCAAGAAGATCAATGATTTGCGCAACTTCAAGGCCGACAACTCCGCTGTTTCGGGTGGAATCAACCCCAACCATGGATATTCCATGACGCCCATCCCTGACCAGATCAAGCAGCTCGAGGAGAAGAAGAAACAGATCCAGGACAAGATTGACGCCGTCACGGACGAAGCCCGCAAGAAAGGCCTCGAGCCCGGCCAGCTTCGCTAATCTCTTCGACAAGGGTTTCACTTCGCTGTAAAATTCCTAGGCCCCATGGGTGCGGGCACGTATGGGCCGCCGTTGGCACACGTTTCGAGTCATTCGTCTGATCCTTGTTGTCATTGTTGTGGCGTGGCTTGCTTCGTTCGCTTTCAGTTCTGCTGGCGCGCAGAACACCGCTTTCGATCTCGCAGGAAACGCTGTTGATCCACTCAAGACGTCGAGCGGGAAAGTTGTAGTGCTCGTTTTTGTGCGCACGGATTGCCCGATTTCGAATCGCTACGCGCCGACAATCCAGCGGCTCAGCGCTGCGCATGCGGGCAAAACGGCGTTTTGGCTGGTTTACCCGAGCAAATCGGAATCCGCGGAAGTGATCCGCAAGCATGAACGGGAGTATGGTTACAAAATTCCGGCGCTGCGCGATCCGCAGCATGTGCTTGTGAAAGAAAGCCAGGTACAGATAACTCCGGAAGTTGCGGTGTTCGACGCCAACCGGCATCTCGTCTATCACGGCAGGATCGATAATCTTTACGAGGATATTGCCCGCGCGCGAAGCGCCGCAACGACGCATGAGTTGGAGGACGCGATTTCCGCAGCGCTTGGCGGCAAGAGTTTGTCTGCGGACGCGACACATGCCGTTGGATGTTACATTTCGGACCTAGAATGACCCGCGCTTCGCAAACCCTTTCTGGATTTTTGGCTCTTCTCGCTCTCGCATCTGCCGGGGTTGCGGCCCGTCACGCCGCGGCCACGCGAGAATCAGTGCTGAAGCCCACCGCGACGCAAGCGCAAGTGACGTTTAACCGCGACATTGCTCCCATTGTTTTTCGGAATTGCGCGCAGTGCCATCATCCGGGAGAGGCGGGGCCTTTCGCGCTGCTAACTTACGCGGATGTAAAAACGCACGGGAGACAGATTGCGTTCGTCACGAGCAAACGCATCATGCCGCCGTGGCTGCCAGAGCCGGGCGAGTTGAAGTTTGCGGACGAGCTTCGTTTGTCTGATGAAGAAATCGCGACGATTCAGGCGTGGGTAGACCAGGGCGAGCTCGAAGGGAATCCTTCTGACCTTCCACCTCAGCCCGCCTTTACGGCAGGCTGGCAGCTGGGCAAGCCGGATGTGATTGTCCGCGCTACGAAACCATACCTGCTCCCCGCAAGCGGCAGCGATTCGTATTGGAATTTTGTCTTTCGAACGCCGGTGCATCGCTCGCAGTGGTTGAGAGCGATTGAAATCAGGCCCGGCGATAAACGTCTCGTGCATCATGCGAACGTTTTGGTGGATCGTGAAGAGTCAGGACGCAGGCTTGAAAAAGAACCGGGTGCGGGATTCGGCGGAATGGAAATCATCATTGAATCGGAAGCGTTCGATCCGGACAGCCATTTTCTTTTTTGGAAGCCGGGCTCTCCACCATACGTCGAGCCCGACGGCATGGCTTTGCGCCTCGATAAAAATACCGATCTGGTTTTGAACACGCACTTCCAACCTTCTGGAAAGCCGGAACTGATTCAGCCGACGCTTGGCATGTATTTCACGGACAAGCCCGCAACGATGCATCCCATCCTGCTACAGTTCGACAATGACCGGATGTTGGACATCCCACCCGGCGAGAAAAATTTCCGGGTTTCCGACGATTTCACTTTGCCGGTGGATGCCAGTGTTCTTGCTATCTATCCGCACGCGCATTACCTCGGAAAAGATTTGCTGGCGCTTGCGACTCTGCCTGACGGAACGAAGAAAACGCTGATTCACATCGGCAACTGGGATTTGAACTGGCAGGCCGTCTATCGTTATGAGCAACCAGTGGATCTGCCTGCGGGAACGACAATCTCAATGCGGTTTACCTACGACAACTCGGCGGAGAACATTCGAAATCCGAACCAGCCGCCAAAGCGCGTTGTGGCGGGCAACCATGCGAGCGATGAGATGGCCCACTTGTGGTTGCAAGTGCTTCCGCGCGAATCGGTCGACGGGACGATCGATCCGCGGGTGCGGATTCAGGAAGCGCTGGCTTTGCATCACATTCAAAACAACCCCGAGGATTTCGAAGCGCATTACAACCTTGCGGCTCTTTTTCAAATGAAAGGCGACCTTTCCGACGCGGTCCTGCAATTTACGCAAGCCGTTCGCGTTCGCCCTGACGATCCCACCGCCAATAATGCGCTGGGCGCGGCGCTTTTGGCTGGCGGACACATTGATGGAGCTATCCCGCATCTAAACACGGCGCTGAAGGAGCGACCGGATTATTTCGACGCGCATTACAATCTTGGGAATGCTTTGGCGGCGCAGGGTGACTTTGCGGGTGCGCTCTTGCACTTCCGGGCCGCGGTTCGTTTGAATCCGCAGGATGCAAACGCCGAGGCAAATCTGGGAAGCGCGCTGGCAGAGACGGGAAACTTGAAAGAGGCGCGGCTGCATTTCGAGCGCGCTCTGCAAATCGATGCAAAAAACGAATTAGCCCGCGAAAACCTGGAGCAATTGAACCGCGACTCACATGAACATCCGAAATAACGGGTAGACATCCGGCAACGAACCATGTTTCGGCTGATACCGGCGAGCCAACTCTTTCGGATACTCTGCCGTCCAAGCGTACATGCTGTTATTATCTCCGGGCGCTTGGGACATTTGCTGCGCCGGTCACGCGACCTTTTCTATTTAAGAGTGTTTTGAATAAACGTCGAAGGCCGAAATCATGAAATATGTTTCGCCCAGCTTCGCACGCCGCTCGATTCTCGCCATACTCATCTTCGGCCTAGTCCTCTCGATCACCGCGGGCGGAACTTCGCGCGGCCTTTCGCCGAAAGAGCGCGAGGAAGTGTTTGAAAGAGTCTGGAAAGATGTGGATGAGCATTACTACGATCCGGAATTCGGCGGCGTGAAGTGGCAGGACATTCATCAGCGTTACTTGCCGTTCGTGCAGGCTGCGAAAGATGACAAGGATTTTTACTCCATGGTGGACCGCATGACCGCGGAGCTGCACGACGCGCACACGCGTTTCAGTTCGCCGGAGCAATGGGAAAATCGCAAGAAGCATCAGGGCGTGAGCAACGGTTTCCGGGCCGGTTATGTCGAAGGCAAGGTCGTGGTGCTGGATGTTTTGCCCGATAGCAATGCAGCGCACGCGGGGATCGAGCCGGGCATGATTGTGACGGCGTTAGACGGGCAGCCGATTGTGGAACGTCTGGCCGAGGCCGCACAGAAAGTCTTGCCGTCTTCCACGGAACGCGTCACGAAACTCCGCGTCCTCAGCAATTTGTTTGCCGGCCCGCTCGAAACTCCTTTCAATGCCAGCCTGGAACGCTCTGATGGCTCCGTGTTCGAAGTTAAATTCGCGCGGCAGACACTTTCTACGTCTCCTCGCGTTACGGCCACGAAGTTATTCTCGGGCTTCGGATATATCCGTTTCGACGAATTTCATCCTTCGCTAGTCAAAGACTTCAAGACCGCCGTTGAGAATTTGCGCGCAACACCGGGACTGATTTTGGATCTTCGCAGAAACCGCGGCGGGGTCGGGGCTACTTTGGAAGCCATGGCGGGAATCTTCTTCAACAGCAAAACTCTGTTCGAACGGCGAATGAGCAGAAAACAGGTTACGGCTTCCGAGCACGACGGCCACCGGGCGGAGGAGCAGCAAGTTTTTGTGGGCAAAAAAGGAGCGCGGATTTATTCGGCACCAGTGGTCATCCTCGTGAGTGAATATTCCGCCAGCGCCACGGAGGTTTTTTCCGCGGGCATGCAGGACTCCGGGCGGGCAACACTCGTGGGCAGCCCATCGTGCGGATGCGTGTTGGGCATCACGCATGACAGAGTGATGAAGGGCGGCGGAGTGCTGGAAATCAGCGAAGTTCTCTGGTTTTCGCCGAAGGATCGCAAACTCGAAGGCGAGGGTGTGATTCCAGATAGAGTTGCCACGCCGACGATTGCTTCACTGCAAGAAAAGCGCGACCTGGTTCTAGAAGAAGGCGAAAAAGTGCTGCGAGAGTTGGCCGCTGCGAAGCGAGCCGCCCCGCCACCGCAATGACGGCGGCTTGCCTGTGCTCCGAATCGCTGCGCGCTACTCGACGCGCAAAGCGCGCATGGGATCGATGGACGCAGCGCGCCACGCCGGCAACACGCAGGCGATCCCTGCAACGAGAATGAGGATGAAAGCTGCAGCCACCAGCGTGATGGGATCTCGCGAGCTTCCGCCGACCCACGAAGCGACTACGCGGTTCAAAATCACGCTGAGGAGCAATCCCACGGCCACGCCTGCGCCGAGCATGGCAGCGGTCGAGCCGAGTACGAGCTGCACAACGGTGCCGCGCCGTGCACCAAGCGCCATGCGAATGCCCAACTCCTGCGTGCGCTGCGTCACGGCAAAAGAGACCACGCTGTACAGCCCGGTGGCAGCAAGCACCAACGCAAGCACTGCAAAAAGACCAAAGAGCGTGGCGATAAAGCGCTCGCGCCCCCAGCCATCCGTATCGAGCCACCAGGCGAGCGTGTGGTCCCGTGCAACCACGAACTCGACGTTGACTTCGCGCAGACGCTCTTTCACGGAGCGGATGGCCGTCTCCGGATCGCCGCTTGCGCGGACGATGAACCGTTCCTCGGGCGGCAGAACAAAGCTATAAGGCAGAAAAATCGCAGGCTTCACCGCGTGATCCAAACCGTCGTTTTTTGCATCGCCAACGACGCCGACCACCTCGAGCCAACCGTCCGGAGATTGCGCGGTCAACAAATTGGGCTGATCGATCTTGAGCATCGGGCTTCGGACACTTTGGCCGATGGGATCGAGGTCGCCAAGATATTGCTTCACAAAGGCCTGATTAACCATCGCGAGATGCGCACCACGGCGGGATTCGGCATCATCGAAAATTCTTCCGCGCAGGAGTGGGATGCGCAGCGCCGAGAGCAATTGCGGACTGATGAGAGTCAGAACTGCTTGCGAGTCCGTCAGAGTAGGTTTGTTTTGAATTTCAATTTTTGCGTTGAAACCGCCGAACCCGGGAAACCACGTTGTGGAAACGCCCGCCTCGGCAACGCCCGGGGCTTGCGCTACGGCTTGACGCACCATTTCGTTTTGATTGATGCGTTCCTGCCACGTGGAAGTCGCACCTTTCGGCATGGCCACGTTCATCGCAAAAACGTGGTCCGGATCGAAGCCTAGTGGGGTGTGTACCTTCGCGAGGAAGGTTTTCATCGCTCCACCGGCCCCTGCGAGGAGGAGCAGCGTTAGGGCCACCTGCCCGGCGATTAATAATCGGTGCGTGTTCCGGCTGCGCGCGCTGCCTGTGAGCTTTACGCTGTTAGCCTGAATCAGTGCGCTCAACTGTGGACGGGAAAGCTGATACGCCGGCGAAATGCCGAAGAGAATGCCGGTGAGCAAGGCAATGGCGGCGCTGAAGATTAAGACCATGCCGTTGACGTGAATCGCGGCTTCATGTGGAAACGAATAGTACGGCAGCATGGTGGAGAGAGCTTTTACTCCCCAATAGGCGGCCAGGACGCCGAGGGCCGCGCCCGTCACGGAAAGAAGGACGGATTCCGTGAGCAGTTGGCGGATCAACCTCCCGCGCCCCGCGCCCATGGAGGTACGCACCGCGAGTTCGTGCTGGCGAGCCGTTCCGCGTGCGAGCAATAGGATGGAAACGTTTGCGCAGCCGATGATCAGAAGGATTACCACGGCACCGAACAAAAAGACGATGGTTCCCGCGAAGCGGCCCAGCACCTCTTCATTGAGCGTGACAATTTTGGCGCGCATGTCCTGCGGGTAATTCTTGGGGTCTTCTTTTGCAAAGCGGTCGGCCAAGAGCTGCATCTCCGCCTGCGCGGCAGGATATTTCGTGCCCGGCTTTAATTTGATGAAGGAAAGCCAGTAATAGTGCGGATCGGCAGAGGGCAGGGCGGGGAGATACACATCGGAATCGCCCCATGTGAAACGCGGCGGGACCACGCCGATGACTGTATAGGGTGTGTGGTCCAGTTCAATCGTTTTGCCGATTACGTCGTCGCTGGCTCCGTATTGCCGCTGCCAGAAGAGGTAGCTCAGGACGGCAACTGGGGCGGGATTGCCGCCGGGAGCGTCCGCAGGCGTGAATTCGCGCCCAAGCAACGGCGAGACGCCCATGTAGTCGAACATGTTTGGAGAATAGAGGCCAACATTTACAGAGACAGGAAATTTCTCGCCGGTCAGGTTTTCTTGCTTTTCATCCTGCAGAAAGACGTCATCGACCGAGGATGCCTTGCGAACCTCTTCGGCTTGGGTGCCGTTGACGATGAGCAGGGGGCCGCGGCCATTTTTGTCGCGGAGCTCGACATGCACCATCCGTTTGGCGTCCTTGTAAGGATAGGGATCGAGGAGCACGCCATACACGACGCTGAAGATCGTGGTGGTCGCGCCAATTCCGAGCATGAGGGAAAGGATGGCGCTGATGGCGAATCCGGGCGATTTGAGAAATTGACGAAACGCGTAGCGTAAATCCTGCGCCAGGGTCCTCATGACAACCTCCGCACCGAGGTATACAGGTTAAGACGTTGCGAAGGCGGTTTGGTTCCCTGTACGGAAGAAAAATTACGAAAAGTTCTTGTTCAGGCTGTGTGGGCGACCTCGTAGAGAAATTCCACGTGGGAACGTACGGCGTCGTCCATACCCGCGACTTTAGGGTTTTTTGATTCGATTAGATAATACTCATCGGGGGCGTGGGCGCCGTTGCCGTGTCCCATGCCGAAATGGCCTGCCGGAAGGTGCAGAGGGTCGCCTGTGAAGACGTAGCCCGGCCAGGAACCGGCGAGACGGGGGAGCAGCACGGGATCAATTCCATTTTTCTTGTAAACCGCAATGGACGCTCGGATGATCGAGGAATCGGCGGGTGTGCTTGTCGGATCGTAACCGCCGCTCATGTTTACCTCGATATCGCCGAAGCCTTTTTTGGCGAGGTGGGCCTTTAGCGCGGCGAGCGCTTCGGCTGCGGTCATGTCCGGCACGAGACGCATGTCGATTTTTGCGACGGCCCTGCCCGGCAAAATGGTTTTGCCGCCTGGGCCGGTGTAGCCACCGACCAGGCCTTCGATATTTACCGTCGGCCGCGAGCAGAGGAGCTCGAGCGATTCGCGCCAGCTCACGTCGTGGACCCAGCGGTCGACGCCCATCAGTTTTTTCGCGTCCGCTTCGCTTAGACGACGCGCCGCCTCTGCGATCATTTTCTTGTCGGAGTCCGAGAGCGGTCGCGCTTTGGCGGCGAAACCTTCAATCGCCGGATCGTTTCCGTCCGGTGAGACGAGCGTCACCAGTGCCTCGACCAGATGCCATGCGGGGCTGTCTACGCGGGCTTTGTTGCTTGAGTGCAGGTCCTTCTTAGGCCCGCGGCCCCAGCGCTCGCCGCTTGAAACCAGCTCAAGTTCCACGACGCCTTTCGCACCAAGCGTCATGGTTACTTCGCCGCCGAGGCCTTGCGCTGCATACGGCATGAAGACCGAGGTGCACTTTTTTAGCGCCGCCGCTACTTGGGGTTTTCGCACGACTTGGGGAAAATGCGGCGAGCCAATCTCTTCTTCACCTTCCGCGACAAAGACAAAATTCACCGGCATTTTCTTTCCCGCGCCGCGCATGGCGTGCAGCGCGGCAAGGAACGTCGCTTCAGGGCCTTTCTGGTTGACGGCCCCGCGGCCCATAACGACTCTTCCTAGCCCGGGCTTATCCACCAGCGCGGCTTCGAATGGCGGCGAACTCCACTCCGCTGGATCGGCCTGCTTCACGTCGTACATGAAATAGAGGCCGACGGTGCGCGGCGCGCCTGCATCGAGCGTGGCAAAGATTCCGGGTTGTCCGTCCGTGGGAACTTTCGTGACTTGCTCGAAGCCAGCGTCGCGGAGCATGTGCATCGTCAGTTCGCAACCTTCGTTCATGCCGCGATTTTCCGCAGCGATGGAGGGCTGTTGAATCCAGTGCCGCAAACGCTGCACGGCTTCGTCGTGGCGCTTCTCAATTTCGGCGCGAATCCCGTCCATCTCGTCCGCAAGTACGGCTGCGTGCGTCCAGTTCGGCAGGGCGAGCGCCGCGGCGCTGGCCGCTGCGGCCTGCAAGAACGTCCGCCGGTCGCCTAACGGTTCGCCATCAGTCGCGTCTGTGCTCTGCGTTGTTCTGCTCTTTGCGCGTTCGGATTCAGATTCGGTACCCATGATTCCCTCCAGTCAAACTGGCCTTCACAGTAATCAGCAGATCAAGACATTCTCGTTTTAGTCATTAGCCGGCTTCGCTTGTTCCGTTGCCTCGGGCAGCCAAGACCGCAAGACTTCTTCGGACTTTGGCTGAACCTCGCGAAACTTCATGCCCATGCCCATGAACGCGTGAGAATAGACGACTGTGGCGGGCGCTTCGAACGAATGAGTCTCGGTAAATATTCTCAGGTGCACGAGCGTGCCATCCGGCAATGGATTGACGGTGTCGACATAGCACCCGTTCAAACTCAAGTCGCTGATACGCGAGCTCATGCGCGCCCCGGAATTTTCTTCCAAGAGCTCTGCCGAGGCGATGAAGGGATAGCGCGGCTCACGCCTTTGTGATTGCTCCATGACTCCTCACTATCGAAAGCAGGCGCGTATTCTATCCCCAATTGGCCGTCCTGCGCCCAAAAAACTCAGTCGAAGGACAATGCGAACTCAGAAGGATCCGCACGGCATAGGCGAACTTTGGTTCCAAGAGTTTCGCAGTTCCATCGACCTGCCCGTTCGGACAGTCTCTTCTCCACCACCCTGCACGATGATGAATCTGTCTTTCTGCGGAAGCCATTTCATACTTATAGACAGATCCGTTCACAAGTTTCGTGTCTTGGAGGAAATTATGAACCGCAGGCTCGTGCCCCTGGCCGCCTCGGCTGTTGCTGGAATGTTTTTTGCCGTTCATTCGGCAGCCCAAAATCCTTCACCCGCTGTTGTGGCCGTCACGCCGGTGAGTTCCGCCACGAAAGTGAATCCGGTTGGGGCATCCCTGCCCAGTACGCAGGACTTGCTGCAAAAATTTGAAACCGTCAGCGGAGGCCGAACCGTGTGGTCCGGCTTCACTACGCGGTACATGAAGGGTATTTATCAGACCGAGGACGCTTCCGGGTTTGCGGCGATCGAAGTTTTCAGCAAAGCGCCGAACAAAGCTCTCTTCAAGATCACGTTTTCAAATGGCGTGGTGATTCGCGAAGTGTGCGACGGAAAATCCGCGTGGATTGAGGATGCCTCCGGCGGCACGCATATGATCAACGGGGCGGCATTGGAGAGCCGGATCCGCCAGTCAAACTTTAATGACCGCACCGACGCTCTCTTGATGGCCATTACAGGGAAGGTTCTGGGCACGGAGAAAGTCGGCGCGCATACGGCTTACGTGCTGGAATTCTCTCCGCAAAAGAAACTTACGTCGAAGATTTATTTTGACACGGAGAGCGGCTTTCCTGTTCGCACCGACGATACGCTGCACCGCGAAGATGGCGACTACAAGGTGGAAACCTACATGGACGATTACCGGGCCGTGGATGGGGCGTACTTCGCGTTCCGCATGCGGCACGTCGAAAAGGGAAACGTTTTTACGCTTCGGCTGACGCAGCTCAAAAACAATGTTCCGGTCGACGATTCCATGTTTTTGAAACCGGCGTCCGCGCCGAAATAAGCTCTGGGCGCGACTCAGAGATTCATTTTCGCAGGCAAGGAAAAACCAAACGGGGCGCGAAAGATCGCGCCTCGGGTTTTTCGCTGGCAGATGAGGCGCTATTTCGCGGCCGCGGCGGAGACTTCCTTCTCGATTGGCGCGCCAATCAAGTTTCCCCACTCTGTCCATGAGCCGTCGTAGTTGCGCACATCCTTGATGCCCAAGAGGTACTTGAGGACGAACCAGGTGTGCGAGCTGCGCTCACCGATGCGGCAGTAGGCGATGACTTCGCGATCGCCGCTAATGCCTTTCGCCGCGTAGAGTTGCTTCAGCGCGTTGCCGCTCTTGAATGTGCCGTCCTCATTGACGGCCTGCGCCCATGGAATATTGGCCGCGCCCGGGATATGTCCCCCGCGTTGCGCCGTCTCCGACATGCCAGGCGGCGCGATAATTTTCCCCGTAAATTCATCCACCGAGCGCACATCGACCAACTGCGCGCCGGATTTTTTCTCGATGGCCGCGAATACGTCGTCGCGCTTCGCGCGGATCGCAGCGTTCGCTGCCTTCACTTTGTAGGATGCTGCAGAAACCGAGGGCTTATCGGTAGTCAGCGGGCGCTTTTCTTCGAGCCACTTCTTGCGGCCGCCGTTCATGATCAGCACTTTTTCGTGGCCGTAGTATTTCAATTGCCAGAAAGCCCACGCTGCGAACCAATTGTTATTGTCGCCGTAGAGAACGATGGTTGTCTCCGGAGAGATGCCCGCTTTGCCGAGCAGTTCCTCGAACGCGGCGGGCTGCGAGAGGTCGCGGCGAATGGCGTCCTGCAGCTCGGTTTGCCAGTTCCAGGAGATGGCGCTTTCCACGTGGCCTTGATCATAGGCGCTGGTGTCCACGTCGACTTCGACGACGCGGAGGCCCGGGTCTTTCGAGTGAGCGGCTACCCATTCGGTTGTGACGAGAACTTCTGGATGCGCATAGTCAGACATTGTGTTTCCCCTTCGCGTTAGACGTAAGAAGAAGAGATTAGCGCAGGTTGGGCGGTAAATCACCCTCTTTTTTATCGACATTAAGAAATTCATCTCGCAAAAACCTGCTGTGATGTAAACTGCTTATTTACAATTACTTACCCAATGTTACCCGGCGACCTCCAGCTTGCCAGCGCGGGTTTCCCACTCGATGCGGACGAGCCAATCGTAGTGCATGCCTTCGGTTTTCAGCCAAGCTTCCAGCGTCTCGCGAGAGTCGGAACGGAACTCGGCAAACATTTTTCCTTCAACCATGTTGACCAGAACGCGTTCGGCGCAGGCCGGTCCGCCGCCGTGCATGCGTTGAGCAAGCATCTCCGCGCCCTGGCGTGTTAGACAAGCGAGCGTGTGTTGCGAGAGGTAGCGTGGCATGGGAACTCCTGAGAGTAAGTCGGAGTCCAAGTATTTCATAGAAGGCGCGGCGCATGCACGTTCGGACATGCAAAAGAATTTTTTGTGCAGTGAAATTATTTTTTGTAAAGATGATGCAACTCGCTTTTTGTTGCTCGCATCTCGGTTATTAAATCCGTAATTCGCTCGGGGCAAGGGGCGGTCCATGAAGCGAGTTCTACCAGTACTGTGTCTTTCTTTCCTGTTTTGTTATTCAAATCCAGCGCAAGGAAAAAATACTGCGACACCACAAAGCACGGCTGTGTCGAACGAGACGCGTGATGTCTCACCGCAACTCGAGACCTTGCGCAAAACCATCCGCGGGACGGAAGCGCAGCGCGACGAAGCGAATGATCGGCTTGAAAAGATGATCGATGAGTTGCAGATCGAGGCGACGCTAAGAGATTGATGTTCGCGTCCTTCGGGAAGCTTTCCAACCCCTAGCTAGATCTTGAGAATTTGCGGCGGCCTTTGAGAGGGTATGTCGCTCTCCGGCCTTCCCGGAGACGCAGGCGGCGCAAGTCTGTGGCCCATCTTGATGAAGGGTCTTTCCAGGAGGTAGTAGCTCGTAGTCGCGCACAAGAACAACATAATCCACCGCATTGGAAAACGCTGAAGAAAACCGAGCGGCTTCATCCACGGAAGGAAGTGTCCGGTAAAGAACAGGCTCTGCCAAAGGTAGAGGCTGTAGGAGATTCTTCCGACCCATCGGATGGGCGCGAACTCAAGGAAACGCGCGACCCAGCCAGAGGGCCCGAGGACGGTGCCCAGAAGGACAAGCGGGACTAAGACAGATTGTGCAAGCGGCGTGAGGCGCTCAAGCTTCCCCCACGTCAGCAGGCAAAAAAGGACAGCCGCCGGGAGTGGCCAGTATCTGGCCATCTTTACGAACAGATCTCGGACTTTTGGTTCGGTTAGGAGGATGGCGAGGATCGCCGGAATGAGCAGCGCATCCAGGCGTGTGTCGGTGTGCTGCATGAGGAATTCCCAAGGCCGTGTCTGCTGTCGATATAATCGCCACGCGCAGACGGCACATGTGATGGCCGCTAAAACAGGGATGCGCCAGCGTTTCGGAGCGAAATAGAGCACGCCTGGAAGAATCAGGTAGAAATGCTCCTCCACGGCCAGGGACCAGAAATGTCCTGTGTACCAGTCAATGTGGCCGGGCGTAACGCTGAACCTGCTGTAATTTCTGTAGAAGAAAATAGCTGCGAACAGCTCCTTCGGCATAAGAGGGATGATTGCGAAGAAGCGAAGCACAACGAGAACCAAAAGATACAGAAAAGCAGGCGGAAGAATGCGGAAGAAGCGCCTGACATAAAACCCTTTGAGGCTGATGCTGCCGTGCTGTCGCTCTTCTTCGAGCAATCGGGAACAGATAAGCAGGCCACTGATGCCGAAGAAAAGGTCAACACCGTTAAGGCCGTATTCATAAAACCAACGCGTGGAAAGCGGACCAAACGCGTAGAGGGAATCGTGATAGAGGATCACCGCGAGAACGGCGAACGCCCTCCAGCCATCAAGCGTAGGAAAGTAACCTTGGTTTGCCTTCATTCGTCGTTATAGTAACCGCGCCAGAGCCGCCGACATAGTCTGCCTTATCCTAGTCCGCATCGGATCTCCCTTGCTATCCGCGCGGCTGATCTAAGAAGAGGCAAGGGAAGGCTGCAGGGACATGTTACAATCTCCAAACGATGCGTTCGCAGAGAAGCGGATGGGCGGAAGCAACTGCCTGTGTATGGATCTTGGCCGCCCAAGTGTGGTACTACCTGCAGTTCAAAGAACAATTCCGACCTATCCTTTTGCCCATTCCGCATAAGCTATGGCACTAGCCGCATCGAGAGCCGCGCTACTGGCGGCATTTCTCTTCGCTTTTGTTGCTGCCGGCGTAGGCCATCAACTGCTCCGGCCTTATGTTCCGTTGAGCAAAGTCGTACAACTGAAACTTCGCGAATGAAAATCCTTCTTTATTCCCATTTCTTCGCACCAAACATTGGGGGTGTCGAAACCATTGTATTGTCGCTCGCCCGGGGCCTGGCGGAACTTCGCGCGTCCAACGGCCATCCAGAATTTGATCTCGCACTCGTCACGCAGACCCCTGCTGAGAACTTCGATGATTGCTCGCTGGCATTCCGCACAGTCCGGCGTCCAACCATCGTTCAGCTCTGGCACCTCATTCGCGGGTCAGATGTCATTCACATCGCGGGACCTTCCCTGGCGCCTCTTTTTCTCTCCTGGCTCGCTCGCAGGCCCGTCATTCTCGAACATCACGGCTATCAGGCCATCTGCCCAAACGGTCTCCTCCTGCATGAACCGGACAAGTCTGTATGTCCCGGCCACTTTCAAGCCGGCCATTATGCGAAATGCTTGCGGTGCAAAGCTCAGCAAGCTTCCTGGGTCCGGAGTTGGATCAGCCTCCTCCTTATGTTCCTTCGCCACTGGCTCGCAAGACGCGTTGCCGTGAATCTCGCGGTCACACAACACTCCCTCCGTCGTCACGCGCTACCTTGCTCCTCGGTTATTTATCACGGTATTGAGGATCCCTCGGTGCACTCACCACAACCCGAGTTCGACCTTGCAGGTCTTCAGACCATTTGCTTCGCTTTTGTGGGCCGCTTCGTTCAAGAAAAAGGCATCCCGGTGCTCCTTGAGGCCGCCCGTATTCTGTTGGCGGAAGGCCACACATTTGAGGTCCGGTTGATCGGGGATGGCCCGGAGCGTCGGCGCATCGAGGAAATCATCGTCCGGCAGAATCTGAGCGCTTGCGTTCACATCACAGGCTTCCTTAATGGCGCGGCCCTGGCGGAATCGCTCCGCGCTGTTCATGTAGTTGTCATGCCTTCTGTGTGGGAAGAAACCGCTGGATTGGCGGCCATCGAGCAAATGATGCGCGGAAGGCTAGTCATCGCTTCGGCCATCGGTGGATTGCAAGAAGTGGTCGGTCCTGGGGGCCTCACGTTTCCTGCTGGCGACGCGTCAGCGCTTGCGGACCATATGAAAGCCGTGCTGCAAAATCCGACCCTCCTTAAAACTCTTGGCCGAAATGCCCGCGACCGGGCTCTGGAACTCTTTCTCCGCGGGCGTATGATAGTAGAGCATGCTGACTTTTACCGTAGAGTCGTTCGCGAACGGGACATTTGATGCTCCATATGGCGACGCCACAGGATCTGCATGAGTTCGTCGGCGAGTGCCTCCTCAATCGCTGCGAGGGAGACCTCATCTACATCTCGCCGATTTTCTTCGATCTTCTTCAGCGGCAGTATCTTGCCCAAACAGGCGTGAGACTCCGGGTGCACTTCGACTTTCCACTCAATGGCTTTCAACTGATGAGCAAGCCTTTAGCGTGGGTGTTGAGACTGGCCTCGCTGCTATTTTCCGACCGCTCTGTCATCGCCGGTAAACATGTCCTGGTAATCGGGGCGCGAGCATGAGACTCGCTTCTGCTCTGTCTGCAAGCCAGTTCCGCAGGGGTCCGTTGATCCTTTTCGGCATTTTGGTCATTGGTACCTTAGGAGCATATGAAGCAGCCCATTATGTGATTAACGATGACATGACAGGCTTGGCATACGCTGCCATGTGCCTCCTGGGGGGAGCTATCCTGATAGCTGTCCTCAACAACTGGCGTAACGGCGTGTACTTTTTTTTGAGCTGGCTGCTGTTCGAGGATTTTGCCCGGAAGTTCCTTGGCAATAACATGGTCATTTACTTTGCCAAGGATTTTCTGCTGCTCGTAGTGTTTATTTCGTTTGTGGCAGCCTTTCGGCGGAAGGAAGTTGCGATTTTCCGGCCGCCTTTTCTCATACCCCTGTTGGTCTTCATTTGGTTCGGAGGGATGCAAGTCTTCAATCCAGCTTCGACAACTGTCTGGTACGGCCTGATGGGTTTCAAAATATTTTTCTATTACGTGCCGTTACTTTTTGTTGGCTATGCGCTGTTGAATTCTGAAGCGGAGCTGCGCCGATTCTTCACCATGAATTTGGTTCTGGTCCTCATCATCGTTTCCTTGGGAATCGCTCAATCCATCATTGGTCCAGGCTTTCTGAATCCCGCAGTTCAGGCCGAGGATCTTCGACTGGCGGGCGGTCTTTACCGTGTTTCGCCCATTAGTGGTGCTGTGGCATACAGACCCAATTCCGTTTTCGTCAGTAGTGGCCGCTACTCAAATTTCATCATGGTGGCCTGGATACTGGTTCTGGGTTTCAGCGGCTATCTTCTCCTGCGACACAAGAGAGGGCGAGCTCTCGCGTTTATCGCCATTCCCATAACGGCAGCGGGAGCATTCTTGACTTCGTCCAGAGGCTCGTTCATGTGGGGAATGATCAATGCGCTGGCAACCAGCATCGCGTTTATCTGGGGCGCCCCGTGGCGGCAAGGGGAAATACTGCGCGTGTTCCGCACGCTTCAGCGAGTTGCCATCGGCATCGGACTGGGAATCGTTTTGCTTTTTTATGCCTATCCGGATGCGCTCCTTTCGCGGCTCGCCATTTATCAGGAAACGCTTTTGCCAGACAGTCCGACAAGTGAACTCGCGCAGCGCGCTTGGACTTATCCCGTGGATAATTTCGTAGGTGCATTCAACTATGAACGCTGGCCTTACGGCTATGGCATTGGAACGACCTCGCTTGGCGGGCAATACGTTGCGCGAATTTTTAACGTGAAGCCGCCGGTTGTCGGAGTGGAAAGCGGCTACGGCGCACTCGTCGTTGAAATGGGGATCGGCGGATTGCTACTTTGGCTGATTATGAGCGTCGCGATTTTGTTCGCTGCCTGGAAGGTGGTCAAAAAACTGAAGGGTACGCCCTGGTTTCCGCTGGGCTTCGTGATTTTCTGGTACGCCTTCTTTTTGCTTTTTCCCGCGACCTTTGGCGGGATTCAAGCTTACGAAGATTTCCTTTTGAACGCATATCTTTGGTTGCTGCTCGGGTTGCTCTTCCGGCTTCCCACCCTTGCGCTTTCGGCGCAGTTCGCGCCCAACGCTCCCGTAACCCAGCCTGCGCGCCGTTGGATAAGCTGACTTGCGGCTCGCGGTTGTTTCGCCGTTTGTTGACCGCCGCCACGGAACGGAGCGCGCTCTCGCGGAGCTACTCGAGCGATTCGCCCGGGATTACGGCTGTGAGATCCACCTTTATTCGCAGCGCGTCGAAGACCTTCAGGTCAGCGACCACCGATCGGCGCAATCGGCGCGCTCCACGGAATCGGGCAGCATCTTCTGGCACAAGATTCCTTCCATTCCGGGTCCGCATGTCGCGCAATTTCTCGCCTGGATGTTCCTGAACGGGTTCCTGCGATGGTGGCACACAACATTTGGCGGCGCTTCTTACGATCTGGTTCTTTCGCCGGGAATCAATTGCCTGCATCCGGATGTGGTGATCGTTCACGCCCTGTTTCATCGATTGAAGGAGCTCGCGCGCGAAGGGAATGAAGATGCTAGTGGGCAAGCCGGTTTGTTTCGAAGACTGCACCGCCAGGCCTACTACGGGCTGCTCACCGCGCTAGAGCGCCGGATTTACACCGATCCTAGGATCACTCTCGCGGCGGTCTCAAAGCGCACGGCCGGCCTGCTGAAAGATTACTTTCACCGGGAGGATGTCTGCGTGATTTCGAATGGCGTCGACATCGGGCATTTTTCTGTGGCGGCCAGACTCGGGCGGCGCGCGGAAGCGCGCAAGCGGAGAAGTTTTCGCGACGAGGATTTCGTTCTGCTCCTAATCGGGAACGATTGGCGCGTCAAAGGACTGCTGACTGTTTTGGAAGCGATGACGGCTCTTTCTGGTTTGCCAATAAGACTAGTGGTGGTTGGAAACGACGATTTGGAGTCCTTCGGTGCACGCGCATTGCAACTCGGGCTGCAGGACCTCTGCCGTTGGGAGCATACTAAGCTCGATGTGCTCGATTTTTACGCTGCGACCGACGTCTACGTTAGCCCGAGCCGCGAAGATTCGTTTGGACTTCCCGTGGCCGAAGCAATGGCATGCGGATTACCGGTGATAAGTTCGGTGTTTGCGGGTGTTGCAGATATCATTCACGATGGCATCGATGGCTTTCTTCTTCAGGAACCACGTGACATACAAGCACTTGCCCGCCTCATCAAACTTCTCTACTCTGAGTCGGATCTTCGGAGTCGCATAGGAGACGCCGCCGCGCGAACCGCGCTTCAATGGACATGGGATCGCAGTGCGGAAGCGGTCTGGAAGCTTCTGACCGATCTCCCTGTGCGCAAGCATGCCTTTCGAACGTAGCATCATCAGCCATCGGAAGCGGGGTACTCGCTTGCGAACATTCCGAATTACATAAATCATTCGATGGGTCGCCTATCTAAACTTCTCGCCCTTTTGCGGCACAAATCCAATTGCCGCGCTTTATGACTCCCTCGCAATCACAACTGCCTGGTCTTACGAGGCATCGACGCACCCTGCCAGCCTTAACGGGCGTTCGTTTCTTGGCCGCTTTTTACGTTGTGCTATTTCACGGATTGCCATGGCTGCAGCAAAAGTACGGGCTCCCGCCGATACTGCAAACGTTTCTCGGGAATGGGTACCTTGCAGTGAACTTGTTCTTTATTCTTTCAGGTTTCATCCTTGCTTACACATACGAGGGACAGATTGATGGCAGAACAAATCGGTTTCACTTTTGGGAAGCCCGTTTTGCAAGAATCTATCCGGTGTATTTTCTTTCACTGGTTCTTGCCTTTTGGTTCGAACGCGGGCTTTCTCTCGGAACTCGAATTGCGGTGCTTGGCATGGTCCAAGCTTGGAACCCGCGCACCCCAGGGTTGAACGGCGCGTGGAATTATCCTGCATGGACTCTCTCTGTCGAGGCTTTTTTCTACCTCTGTTTTCCTTTCTTACTTCCTTGGATGTCACGCAAAAGCAGCCGCACGTTGTTCTGGATGATGGCTTTCCTGCTCGTGGTCTGCGTTGTGGTACACACGCCTGTTCAAGGCCTTGGGAATTTGGACAGTTCCTCCTTTTTCATAAACGTCGTTCCTCTTCCGCTATTGCGAATCCCGGAATTCCTGCTTGGGATGGTGATTGGCCTAAAACTGCTTCGAAATGAAGCCGCCGGTCAAAATACGGGCAGCCCATTAAGGATCTATCTCGCCGTTCTTGGTGCCCTTGTGACTCTTAGTCTTCCGTTCGGAGTCTGGGTATCACTCGTGGCGATCCCATTCGCGATTCTGGTGTACGAGTTAGCCATCGGCGAAAGCATGTTGGCAAAGATTCTTTCGACGCGGTTCATGGTCCTTCTTGGAAGTGCGAGCTACGCCGTGTATCTCCTGCAGTTTCCCATTAGAAGCTGGACGCGTGTCATTTTTTCTCACTTTCCTGAAAAGCTAGCGCATCTTGGAACGCCGCTTACGCCACTAATTTTGGTTCTCTTTTCAATTTTTGTTTTCCAATTCTGGGAAGAGCCTTGCCGAAGAGCCTTGCGATCCTGGTTTGCGGAGGAGAAGTTGCGCTCGGCGAAGGTTCGTTCTTCGCATTTCACTGGCAAAGAGGAAAACTAGTTCCGTAAGGCCGATTCCGTGGCTTTTCGTGTGGCTTCAAGGGTGAAAGCTAGCGTTTCCTTCGGAATGCTCGTGACGAACGGACCGACCAGCCATCCAAGACCGGTGGGAATATCGCGAGTCAATGACGCGACCTCGCTCTGGACATAAACGCCGCCGTCGCGTTCTTCCATCCGCCACCAGGTTTCCATCCGCCACAAATAGCCACCGTCCTGGCCGGGCTGCTTTTCGCGTTCGTCGCTCTTGCCGGGGTTTTCAACTTCAGCGATACGTACCGCGGAGCTGCGGCTGTGGGCACGTCCGGGAGCGTCGTGAAAATAGCGGACCTCATGCTCAGTGTTAAGCACCACGGTAATCACCTTGTGTCGCCGGAAGCGCAGGAACACGCGGAACTGGTCGCCCTCGCGCGATTCGATTTTCGAGCGTTCCACATCGGGGGCGTAGTAGATGGACTGGTGATTGTAGTCCTGGAGTACGACGAGCACATCATCCAGCTTTGCTCCAGGTATGAAAACCGCGCCCACCCAGTGATGAATCAACCCTCCAGGGCAGACGATGGGCTTGCCGTTGTCTAGGGTGCTGAGCTGGTGAATCTGCACTTCACCGCGCTTTAGGGCGGCGTAGGCCGCCCCGCGCTGAGTTTCGGGAAGCGCATCGATCCACAAGAGCGCCGAGCCGCGCTTCAGTTCCGTTTCATTGCGTTCTTCGGTCAGGTGAACGTAGCGGTCAAACGCCGCAACCGTTTCAGACCGCAATTTGGCAGGTGCAGGATCGCCCGCAGAGGCGGACTGCGCGGACGAAACGGATGCTACCAGAAGCACGAGCAAAAGAAGACTGGTGACGAGTTTGTCCGCTAATCGCTTCACATGTCGCAGAAATCGTTCACCCAAAGGCAATGGCCCTCCGCAAGTCTATGATGGAGCAACTCTTCAGGAATGGAAGCAAGAAACGGCAACTCTTGATTGCACGAAGGCTGCCCATCTTTGCTTCAGGTTTGAAGATCGTCTGGCAAGGTTCGGGGAGCTTGGTAGTTGAGTGTTCGAGAGCCGACCGTGGGGAGGTCGATTATGAGTGGCGGGTTGGGTAGCTCGCACACGGCCCCTTGCGGAGCCGCTGTCCCCGCGCGGCCCCCAACCCGTTCTTAGAAGACTACGCGCCGGATGTGGGGCCCTCAATGGGCCTGTAGAGCCACTCGGCGGAGTACCGTGGTTGTGGTACTAGGACAAACCTCACATCCTTGCAGAATTAAGCAAATATATCGTTTATTTACAATATGTTGCGAGGATAAGAAAGCTCTGGAATCTACTCCAAAGAGTACTAGCTGGGGCCATTTACACCGCTAAGAAATCCGCCAAGATGATCGGCAAGCCCGATGATCGCCGCGGCCACCGTTTCCAGCCCCAAACGAAAAACCGGCAGCCTTTCTGGTTGTTGCCGTCTCCCGCGCACATGCAGTCCCAATGCAATCCAGATCAGGACCGTCGACGTGCAACCAAGGACCAAATGCATCAGCAAAATGCCCTTGAGTTTTTGCCCCTCGAGCTGGAACTGCCAGGCAAGTATCCCCGTGACGACCGCCGGCACGGCGAAGATCGCCGCGCCCAGCAAATTGTAATAAGCCGCCTCCGCAAGGCCGCGCTTCTTGGTTTTCTGCGCGAGAAAATCAAACACGACCCCCGCAATAAACAGCGCGATGGGAAAGTGGATCGACACGACGTGTTGCGCGTGCTTCGCAAGCAATGCAGCCTTGATGTCAAAAGGGTTCAACTTCCCCTCCGTTTGCTGGCGATCACTGGACGACTACTTTCCCAGTCATCTTCGGATGGATTGAGCAGAAGTACGGATACTCGCCGGCTTTCGTGAACGTGTAGGAAAACTTCTCGTCCGTATCGAGCACTTTGGACTTGAACACCTTTTCCGTGCTGACAACGGTGTGCGGGATATCGTCGCGATTGATCCAAGTGACGGTTGTTCCCACAGGGACCGTGGTGGCCGCTGGGCCAAAAACAAAATTGTCGATTTTCACCTCGGCCGTCGAGGCAGCTTTTTCCTGCGCGTTCGCCACGAAGCTCTTATGCTCAGCGACGATTCCGCCCAAGCCCATCACTGCTACCACCAGCAAACTTGCAATGAACACACTTCTCCTCATGATTTCTTCCTTTTATTTAATTTTGAGAGTCTACTTCCCGATTTCTCTTCGCGCTCTCTTCGCGATCAGGCCAACGTCGAGTCCACAACCGCCAGCGCATGCTGGCCCCGCACATAATTCACATCCGTAATACCCAACACGCTGCGCAACTGCTCGGCGGGCACTTTCATCGGTCCCGGCGAAGGCGCCTCGCCCGGCTTGGGCTGCGGGAATGCAGTGGAGCAGGCAGTGTGAAATGTGACGTTACCCTCGACCTTTTGCATGACTTGATGAATGTGGCCGTTGAGAACGGTCACGGAGCCAAACTTTTTCAGGTAGGCGAGAGCCTGCGCGCTGTCCTCGGTTCCCCATCCCCATTCCGGATAAACCGCCCACAGTGGGATGTGCGCGAAGACAACGATCGGCGTGCTGGACTTCAGACGTTTGACGTCTTTTTCAAGCCACTCCAGTTGCTCGTGTCCCAGCGTCCCCAGGCCGCCCGCTTTCAAGTTCCTGACGTTAACCAAGCCGACAAAGTGCACGCCCTTCTTTTCGAAGCTGTACCAGCCGCCCTCTTGAGCCCCTTTGCCGAAGCGCTCGTGGTATTGTTTGCCGTCGTCGTTCAAAACGTCGTGCTCTCCCGGGACAAAGAAAACATCTTTCGCCGAGGCGCTCTTCAGAATCTGCTCGACAGCGTCGAATTCCTCCGGCTTCGAAAGGTGGCTGATATCCCCGGTGTGCAGCAAAAACTCCGGTGGCGTGGACAACGCGTTAATCTTGTCGACAGCAGCCTTCAGCGTAGCCGCCACGTCCGGATTCGCTAGCTTATTGAAACCCATGTGGCTGTCGCTGATCTGCACGAAGCTCAATTCCCCCTTCATGTCTGCGGGGTTCATCTCCGAAAGGCGGCTCATGCTGTACGACTTCAGAACTCCGCCCTGCATAACGCAGAAGGCACCCGTTCCCGCCCAGGCCATGCACTTCAAAAAGCCGCGGCGATCGATTCCGTCATGATTGTGATCGTGCAGAATCACATCTTTTGTTTTGTCAGACACTTTTTCTTCCTCCAAGAAACACTTCTGCCACACGCATACGCATGCATGCATCTCCCGCTGCTGCGCTTATTTGGCAGGAGCGGCGCGGGTTAGAGAGAGCCAGGGTGCCCCGCGCCGCCATGGGACGTGTTTCATTTGTGCAGACTGTGGAGGGCCGCGCCTTATTCCAATTTCTTGTGCTCACTCTGCTAAAATTAATTCGTCATAAGAATTAGATAATTGGGAATAAAATCAGTTGTGGGGTGGTTTTCATTCATGAGTACGACGGGCCAGGAGAAGGGTTGGGACGTGTTGGATTCGCAGGACCGGGCTCGCTTCGAGCAGCTTGTGTTGCCACATCTGGATGCCGCTTTCAATCTTTCGCGTTGGCTGCTGCGAAGCCGCGCCGATTCGGAAGACGTCGCGCAGGAAGCTATGCTGCGTGCGTTCCGCTTTTTCCGCGGCTTCAATGGCGGAGACGCCCGCGCGTGGCTCCTGCAGATCGTCCGCAACACCTGTTATACGTGGCTGGAGAAGAACCGCCAAGTGGAGCTCATGACCGAATTCGACGAAGACCTGCACCAACAATCTTCCGCTACCCCGGAGACTCTGGCCATCGCGGGCGACAATCGCGAGAGGCTCGCGCGCGCGCTCGAAACGCTTCCCGTGCGCTTCCGCGAAGTGATCATTCTGCGTGAACTCGAAGGCTGCTCGTACAAGGAGATTGCCGCCATTACCAGCGTCCCGATCGGCACCGTAATGTCCGCGCTTGCCCGCGCCCGCCAGCGCCTGCAGCGCGCCCTAACGCAACCTGCCCAGCAGGAGGCGCCCCATGAGCTGTGATTTCTCCGGGACCCTCCTGCACGCTTATCTCGACGGCGAACTCGACGCCGTGCGCGCCGCCGAATTCGAACGCCATCTCGAAAATTGCCGCGAATGCACCGCAACTCTTGGCGCCGCCGAGTCGTTGCGCTCTTCTCTTCAGCGTGCGCAGCTTTACGAGACGGCTCCCGCCGAGTTGCGCAAGAAGATTCGCTCGGAACTCAAAATCTCCGCGGCCAGCGCGAGCCGGTCGCCGGTCGCCGCCTGGCGCTGGCTTGCAGCAGCAGCCGCAATCCTACTGGTGACTGGAGTGGCATGGTTCGCCGTGCCTCATTTCCGCTCCGATAGCCCGGAATCGGTCACCGCTGCGGAAGTCATCGACGCCCACATCCGCTCGCTGCAGGCCGGCCATCTCACCGACGTAGCTTCCACGGACCAGCATACGGTCAAACCCTGGTTTGATGGCAAACTGGATTTCATTCCGCCGGTGCGCGATTTCATGGACGAAGGTTTTCCGCTAATTGGCGGCCGCCTGGATGTTCTTGGCGAACGTAACGTCGCCGCCCTCGTCTACGGACGCCGCAAACATTTCATCAATGTTTTTGTCTGGCCCACCAAGGAAACCGATACACCGATTCACCCGCCCGGTTCACGGCAAGGCTATCAATGGGTTCACTGGCGGCATCAAGGAATGGAATTTTGCGCCGTGTCCGATGTGTCTGCGCAGGATCTGCATGAGCTGGCGCAGCTCTTCATCCAATAGCGTAAGCGATTCGCTTCTCTTCTGTATGCCCGGCTATGGGCATGGAGTTCCGGGTGGTGGTGCGCCGCGGTGGGGCTTATTGCTTCGGTTTTGTTTTCGAAACAGACTTGGGCATTTCCTTCGCGTAGATCAGCCGCAACTCCACGGACCGTGTTTGCCCCTTGCGCAGAGGAATATTCTTTTGCCAATCGGAAAAAATACCCTTCGCTGAAGCCCGAATGTCATAACTGTCGGCCTTGAGCTGCGAAATTGTGAATCGGCCATGTGCATCCGCACGCGCGGCATGAGGCGCGCTTCCGTCCGAGGATTGATACGAGACGGTGGCGTGCGCGGCGGCCTTGTCATCCGGTCCAATGACGACGCCGCTGAGCGTCGCACTCCCCTTGGATTGCGGCACAGCCAGAGTGCTTCGCGCGGCCACCAGTGTCAGCAACAATGCCGCGAAGAAAACAAGCGCGCGTTTCATGATCTCGGCCTCCTGCCACGGGTAGAGGTCATTTCTTAGGTGCTCAAGAAAACAGAAGTGGCTTTCCTCACCGTGCTCTGTACAGCCAGTGTAGACCCGGTGCTTCCGACTTTGACTGGAGTTTCTTTCTTTGTGACGCACGGCGTACCTGCCTTTTCGGACAGGTCAGGCGTGAATCTGACGGTAGTATCCGCGCGAGCGCACGCCAATGATTAAAGAGGTCTCAATACCGCCGACTCTCGGCGCAAAGAAATAAGAACAGCTGAGCAGTTTCATTCGCGGAATTTTTGCGGAGTAGCCGAGGACGTGTGAGCGGCGGAGGAATCCGAAAGCTTCGCACCGGCACGCCGGCCTGTCCGCGCGACGGCAGTTTCAATCGCTTCGAACGTGGTGGCGATGTTTCGCTCCGGCGACCAGGTGCGCATGTGTACGACGGCGGCTCGTCTCAACGAGGCGAGAAACACACGATCGGCAAGCGCGTCCTTCAAAAGAGCGGCGAGCGCGCCGATGTCGCCGCAGGGAAAAACAAATTCCTTCCGAACCGGCGCTACTAGGTCGCGGGCAGCGCCCACGCTGTTGCTGGCCGCCACGGGACATCCACAGCACATCGCCTCGTTCACAACCACGGCGAAAGGCTCATAATCCGAGGGAAGCACCATCAGATCGGCGGAGGTATACACGGCAGGAAGCTGCGACTGATTCACGAAACCGAGAAAGCGAACTCGCGCCGCAATGCTAAGCGCCGCAGCTTGTGACTCGAGTTCCGCGCGGAGCGGCCCTTCACCCGCAATGACCAGCAGCGCACCGGAAAGCTTAGCTTCCGCAAAGGCGCGCAAAAGATCACCTGGCCGTTTCCAAGTCTGGAGCTTGGCGCAGAAAAGAATGACGGCGTCAGCGGCCGAAGCTCCCCAAGCTGCACGAACCGCGGAACGGTCCACGGCAGCGGATCGCTGCATCCACCAATCGTTATCCACGCTGTAGGGCGTGAGCGTGATGCGATCGCCGGGCAGACCGAGAGACAGGATTAGGTCGCGCGCCCCGGAAGACGGAACGATCACCTGATCGGCAAGACGAAAAAGTCGCGGCCACAGGATTTTTTTGACCGTGCTCTTCCACATGCGGCCATCGCGTGGGGCAAGCGTGTTTGTATCCGTGCCAAATAGAAAGGGCGCGCCGGAAGACTTGGCGGCGCGATGCGCGATCCAAAAAGAAGCGCGAACGTAGCCCACGAAACACAGCACGGCGTCGTAATTGCCGTCGCAAATCAGCTTTGATAGTCCCGGATTCCGCAGCCCGAAGAACGTTTCCTTTCCGGAGCCATGGTTTGGAACATGAGACCAGGAGTAACCCTCCAGCAAGGGAACATCCCATTGAACGCTAGTTCCAAACTCAGGGTCATGCCCAGCTTCCGCCCCGCGAAGACTGCAATATGCCACGTGCAGGTCAAACCCAGGATGAGCCGCCATCCGCCGAAAAATCGGCGCCATATATTGGACTGGATGGGCAGCGACAGCCAGGACGCGGTAGCGGCGGTCAGGCATGGCAGGACCGCGCGGTTTGGACGCAGAACTCGCCGAAATCAGGGAAGTGTAGCAAGCGCAAAGAGGTGCCCCGGGAGCGAGTATACCCGGTTTCGCGCACGCGGCGGCTGTGCTAGACTGGCCCAGTTCCGCAGGGGTTTGCGGTTTACCCTAAGTCTCCGCACAGCTAAGCCCCGCCTTGCGGGGTAAAGTCGCCTAACCGCCATTCAACGTGGCGCGCGGCCGCACGGAATTTTACCCAACGTGGATCCCGCCAGGCCGGGAGCACGCAAAAAGAGGATCCGTCATGTCTGGGCATTCAAAATGGGCCACCATTAAACATAAGAAGGCGGCCACCGACGCGAAGCGCGGCCGCGTCTTCACTCGAGTGATCCGCGAAATCACCATCGCCGCCCGAATCGGCGGCGGCGATCCGAACTCGAACCCTCGTTTGCGCACCGCCATCCTCGCCGGCAAAAACGAAAACATGCCGAACGAAAATATCGAGCGCGCCATCCTGCGCGGCACGGGGCAGCTCGAAGGCGAGCAGTATGAAGAAGTGACCTTCGAAGGCTATGGCCCGGGCGGCGTGGGCATGCTGATCGCAGCCGTTACCACGAACCGCAACCGTATCGTCGGAGAATTTCGCCACCTGATAAGCAAGAATGGCGGGAACCTTGCCGAAGCGGGCGCCGTGGGCTGGATGTTCCACCGCAAGGGCGAAATCGTTGTACCGAAGGAAGCCGCTACCGAAGACAAAATGATGGACATTGTTCTCGAGGCCGGCGCGGATGATTTAAAGGATGATGGCTCCGGCTGGTACGTCGTGACGCCGCCAGAAGCGCTCGAAAAAGTAAAAGACGCGCTGGCCAAGGCAGGCATTACGCCAACTTCGGCGGAAATCAGTATGGTCCCGCAAAATTACGTTAAGCTTACCGGCCCGCAGGCCACGCAAATGGTGCGGCTCATCGAAGCGCTCGAAGAACACGACGACGTGCAGCACGTATATGCAAATTTTGATATCGATGAGTCGGAGATTCAGGCGGCGGTTGGAGCGAATTAATTTGAATAGGAAAGTGACAGACAGGAATGTCTGTTCCACTTTGTGACGGTCATTCCTGCATATCGGAATGGCCGTTTTTCTTTGGCCAGGAAACTTGCAGACAAAGCTCTAGCAGCGACGCGGCGAACGCCGTAGACTTAGGTCGATGAAAACTGCAAGCCCAGCCGCAAGTTCTGCCGCCAGGAATGGCTGTTTCCGCGTGCTGGGGGTAGACCCGGCGTCGGCGGGCCCCACCGGCTATGGGATCATCGAGAGCGACGGCCGCTACTGCCGCATGCTGCATTATGGTGCGCTCAAAGTCGCACCTCAGCGCCAAAAGGAGTGCCTCGGCGCCGTTCTTCACGATGTCCACGCATTGCTTTGCCGTCTGATGGATGAATTTTCGCCAGACGTGCTCGCCGTTGAATCGGTCTTCACAGCACTGAATATGAGAACCGCCTTGCGGCTCGCCGAGGTCCGCGGCGTGGTGCTATTGGCCGCGGCCCAGCGCGGCGTCGCGGTGCACAGCTATTCTCCGCGCGAAGTAAAAGCCTCTGTAGCTGGTTACGGCCAGGCGGACAAAAAGCAAATGCAATTGATGGTCCGCGCACTGTTGCAGATGACCGAAACTCCGGAGCCTTCCGATGCCGCGGATGCCCTGGCCGTCGCGCTCTGCCATTTGCAGGCGGAACGAGCTCGCCAGCGATTTGGACTTCCCAACAAATCCGCATGGGCGACCCAGTCCCACCCCGCTAGAGCGCCAGTCCCGCGCGGTGGCGCAACTCACAACATGCGCCGCGCATCGTAATCTCACGATGAAGACTCTGCTTCAGCAGTTCGTCCTATTGGCATCGCTCGCGAGCATCCTCCTCAGTTCGCCCACAGCGCGAGCCGCGTCCGCCGCCGCCCCGTCTCCAGTTGCCGCCCACGCGAAGCTCTCCTATCGCCGCATCTTCAAATCCAGTTCGCCGGAATTCATCGAGATCATCGTCCTAGACGATTCTGACGCTGCCACCTTCGAAATCCGCCAGCTTGAGGAAGACCCCGGCGCTGCGCGCTTCGAAGTAAGCGCCTCATTGCGCGAAAAAATGTTTGAGCTGGCCGCCCAGCTAAAAAATTTCCAGGGTCAGGATCTGGACGTCCACCGCAGGATCGCCAATCTGGGCGAGAAAACCTTCCGCTGGGAAAAAGGCGCGGAAATCCACGAAACAAAATTCAACTACACCTTGAATTCAGCGGCGAATCAGTTGATGCAAATTTTCGAAGGCCTGGCCCGCCAACAGGAACTGGTCACGCTGCTCGAACGCCGCATGAAGTACGACCGCCTCGGCATCAACGACGCTCTCTTGCAATTCGAAACAGACCTGAACCACAAACTTCTGCCCGAACCTCAGCGCGCTCTGCCCACGCTCGACCAAATTGCCAGCGATTCCCGCTTCGTCGAAATCGGCCGTCAACGCGCCCGCGCTCTTGCCGAGCGCATCCGCCACCCAAGTTAAATGTCCAAAGCTAGTTGGCAAGGTTCCACTGTCGCGGCCGGCGAACAGAATTCAGCTCTTGCGATTCCGCAAGTAATTTCAGCGGCAGCAAAGCCATCTTGCCATAGTGTTCGCCTTCCAAAACTCGCGCATGGCAGCGGGAATGCGTTTGCTCAACCTCGATAATCCTCACCGGCGTCCCTTCAGGCACCATGATCAGCTTCTGCGAAGCAATCAAGAGCGACAACCCCACATCATCATTCGCCGCATCGAGTCTTTGTCTCTCCGCAGCGGCCGCCTCATCAATCGCCACCACGGCGAACGAATGGCCGCTCTCGCAGGAAACCTTTGCCACGTGCCCCACCCATGAAGACGCAGCCGCATCTTTCGCAGCGGCAGGCCCGGCGACCGGTGTCACCGCAACGGTGGAACTCGCCGCGGGCCTTTTCACGCTAGCCAGAAACCTGTACCCACGCTTAGGCAGCGTCTCCACAAAACGCGGCTTCTTCTTGTCATCGCCCAGCGCTTGGCGCAGTTTTTTGATTGCCGTATTCACGCTATGATCGAAATCCACAAAAGTGTCCGCCGGCCACAACCGTTTCTGCATCTCCTCCCGCGTAACGACTTCTCCAGGCTGCTCCAACAACATCGCAAGCACATGAAATGGTTGGACTTGCAACTTAATTTTGCGACCAGCCTTATACAGCTCCTCCGCGCGCAAATCCACCTCAAACGCATCAAATCGCACAACATTCGCCGAGCGAACAGGCCTAGGCATCTGAAGAATTCCCCGTGTCCCCGAAACTATACCATTCCTTTTTAGAATCGCGACCACCCCGTACACATCTAGCCTCTCTATTTCCGCCAACTTACTTGTTCACCCACAGTCGCCCTCCAGTTCACCCCCCGTGCATTGTCCTCCAAACAGGAATGCACGAAAGTGCTCACCATGTTGAGGCGCTGACACGGTAAACGAACCAAGCGACATGCAGTTCAGCTTGGACGCCGCCAGCAAATAAAAAAAGGAGTGTCCCATGAAAACGAGAGCTTTGGTTATGGCAGGAATGATGGCGCTGACCGCAATGGCATCCACGCGCGTTGCTCAGGCGCAGGAACCCATGGTTGTCAACGTCCCCTTTGATTTCGTGGCTGGCAATGCGAAGCTGCCGGCTGGCGAATATTCGGTCAAAACCTCGGGCCCAACGCACGTGCTGATCTTGATTGCCCGCGATGACTCTGCAGCTTCGGCCATGTTGAACACCAACGCCGCTGTCGCCAGCGAGCCTCAGTCCGAATCGAAACTCATCTTCAACCGCTACGGCGACCGCTATTTTCTGTCGCAGGTCTGGACCGCTGGAAACTCCTCCGGCCGGCAACTCCTGAAGTCCACCCGCGAAAAGGAAATGGCGCAGACCGCAAGACTTGAGAACCAGGGTCAAGTCACCTTGGTCGCAGGCCTCCGCACCAACCCCTGATCCACCCCCTGCCTTAGACGCTGCAACCCCCCCGGGAATCCGGAACCCCACTCCGGATTCCCGGCCCTCTTTTGGGCCTCCGGATTCCACGCCCTGTTTTGGTCTCTGTCTTGCCCCCACATTTCTCCCGTACTTTGACTCAATTTTGACCTTTGCTCGAACCTCCCTCTGCCCGATACTTAACCCGCTCCCCGCACGTATACTAAGGCAAGACCCCCATGGCTCAGGCGACCACAATGAACTACAAAGAGGCCGTGGCTATTGCCACGAGCAGCCTCTGGGCGCACAAGCTGCGCAGCGTCCTCACCCTCATCGGCGTGGTCATCGGCGTCGCCGCCGTAATCGCCGTCGTCAGCCTGATCAATGGCGCCAACCAGTACGTCGCCACCAGAGTCTTCCGCCTCGGCGCGGACGTCTTTGGCGTAGCCAAAACGCCCTCCATCGTCACCAACGTCGACGACTACCTCGAATTTCAGAAGCGCAAACGTATCACCTACGACGACTATCAATCCGTCCGCGAACTCTGCAAATCCTGCAAGGAAATCGGCGCTTCTCTAGGCGGCCGTCTCGAAGTCAAGAGCGGCCTAAACTCCCTGAAAGACACCAACCTTCGAGCCTGGACGCCCCAAATGGCCGAGCTGTATGACGTGGATCTGGTCGCCGGCCGTCACATAACGGAAACCGACCTCCAACAAGCCGCCCCGGTCTGCGTCATCGGCAACGACCTGGTCGAAAACCTACTCCCCGGTATGGACCCCATCGGAAAAGAAGTCCGCTGGCGCAATATCCCTTGCCAAGTGATCGGCGTCGGCAAAAAAGAAGGCTCCGCACTCGGCACCTCTCTTGACAATTGGATCATCCTTCCGCTCAGCACCTACAATAAAGAATACGGCACGCAAACCGACTCGCTCCGCATCACCGCCCGCGCCGGATCAGCCTCAAAAATCCAGGAAAGCGTGGACGAAGTCCGCCAAATCATGCGCGGCCGCCGTCATCTCGCCTACGGAAGTAAAGACGACTTCGCCATCGAAACCAGCGACTCCTTCCTCTCTCTCTGGAAGGACATCAGCGGCAGCTTCTTCCTCGTGACCATCGCCATCGCCTCCATCTCGCTCCTCGTCGGCGGTATCGTCATCATGAACATCATGCTCGTTTCCGTAACAGAGCGCACCCGCGAGATCGGCCTGCGCAAAGCTCTGGGCGCCCGCAGCGGAGACATCCTGCGCCAATTCCTGATCGAATCCTCCACAATTTCGCTCTTCGGCGGTGCGCTAGGCGTCCTCTTCGGCGTGCTAACCGCGCAACTTGTGTCGATAGTCTCGCCACTGCCCAGCGCCGTCCAACTGTGGTCCGTGATCGGCGGGCTTCTCGTAGCACTGAGTGTCGGATTATTTTTCGGAACCTATCCCGCGTCGAAAGCCGCGCGCCTGGATCCGGTTGTAGCATTACGCTCAGAATGATTTGGAGTGCGGCAGCCCTGCTGCCGCTTTTCTTAGTAACTCGCACGACTCTATATTTGGCGAGGCTCAATACTCTGAAACGCCAGTAGAATAGGCACTTGGAATAGATACGATGGCAACGCTAGGCAAAGCACTCCCGCAAACGCAAACCACGGTGCTCCCGGTGCGCCTGCTAGCGGGCAAACAAACCGCACTGAAATTCCGCGACGAAATCCTCCTCGCTCTCGACACCCTCCGCAAAAATTCCCTCCGCTCCGCCCTAACCATCCTCGGCATCGTCATCGGCATCACCACGGTCATCACCGTCACCGCCGTCATCAATGGCCTCAACGACAACGTCCTCGGCGGCATCCGCGAACTTGGCTCCGACACCATCATCGCCTACCGCTTCCCCTGGGCCTCCCTCTCCCGTCCGCCCAGTGACTGGTTTACCCGCAAAGAACTCCAACCCGAATGGGCCGAAGACATCGCCAGGCTCCCTCACATCAAAGCAGCCTCTGCCTCCATGCGCATCTTTCAACCGCAGTTCGGCTCCGGCACCGCCGACGTTCGCCATGGCGTCTACCGCGCCAAAAATGTGATCCTACAAGGCAACCAGCCATCCATCGGCGAAATCTTCGATCTAAAAATCGAGCAAGGCCGCTTTTTTAACGACACCGACTCGGACCATCGCGCTCCCGTAGTCCTCCTCGGTTACGACACCGTGCGCACTCTCTTCCCCGGCTCCGTCACCCAAAGCATCGGCCAGGAAGTCACCATTGATGGCCAGCTGTTCACCGTTATCGGCACCCTCCAAAAACAACACCAAGGCATCTCTGGCGGTTCCAATCCCGAAGACAACTCCGCCTATATGCCGGTCACCACCCTGCGCAAACTCTATCCCAACAAAAAAGACTACGTCATCTTCGCCAAAGCCGCCGACCCCAACAACGTCACCCAAGCCGTCGACGAAATGCGCGAACTCCTCCGTCGCAAGCGCCGCCTTGCCAACGACAAGCCTGACGACTTCGCGATTTTCACTCCCGATTATTTTCTCGATCTCTGGCAAAAAATCAGCGGCCTGATCTTCATCCTGATGTTCGCGGTCGCTTCCGTCGGCCTCATCGTGGGCGGCATTGGCGTAATGAACATCATGCTGGTCTCCGTCACCGAGCGAACCCGCGAAATCGGCGTTCGCAAAGCTATCGGCGCGAAGCGCAACAGCATCCTCATCCAATTCCTGATCGAAGCCGTAACGCTAAGCGCCATCGGCGGCGTCATTGGCGTAGCCTTCGGCTCCGGCATCACCCTCCTCCTCAAATACGCCGCCCACTTCCCCGCCGCCCTCTCCGTCTTCTGGATCATCACCGCCCTGGTCCTCTGCGCCTTGATCGGCATCGTCTTCGGTGTCTACCCCGCTTGGAAAGCCGCCCGCCTCGACCCCGTTGAAGCTCTTCGCTACGAATAATCGATACCACAGGCACTCACTTCGTCCCGGGCTGCAACGGAATCGGCTCGAAGTACTTGGGAACGACTACCTTCGTGTTCGGTGAAGCCGCTCGAACCTCCTGCACGAACGACTGCAATGCGTCCACGGAAGACTGCTGAGAAATTCCATACGGCGCGAAAAAATTGTCCCAATGCGTCGGGAGCACCAGCGCTGGGAAATGTAGGTCGCGCAAGAGGCGGCCAGTGTAATCATAAATTTCTCTTCGGGAGGCGGCGGCGCCCACGAGAACCACGTCCGGTTCTAATCCTTCGATCTCCCGCTCGATGTAGTTCATCCCGCCAAACGCAAGAATCTTATGACCCTGGAAACGAATCAAGTAGGCGAGCGTTCCTCCCTCCGGGTGCATTTGCTCTAAGGTCAATGGAGCTTTCATTCCCGCGGGCGCCGTCTCCGAGCTGAAGTAATGTTTATGGTCCAAAGGACTGTGAAGACTGGGAATCACTCTCACGGATAAAACTCCGAAATCGTAATCCTCGCCGCCGCGCACAGTAATCAATTGCTCTTCAGGCACGCTGTACGCGCGCATCACGTTTTCTGTGCTCTCCGTTCCAATCACTGTGCAGTGCGTTTTTAACGCGATATGAGGCACATCCAGGACGTGGTCGTAATGCGTGTGCGTCACCAGGATGTAATCAGTCCGTGAGACGTGCGCGTCGATGGCCGCCACATCAGGCACCGCAACATCATTCCATCCGTAGATCTGCCGCGTGTCCCCGGGCAACCGCGTGTAGGGTTGTGCCAAGGGAGGCGGTGGCCCAAGTATTCGCGAAAGGTAGGGATCAATGAGGATGACCGTAGTGCCGTCAGTGATCCTCCAACCCGCCGCCCCCATATATTCAAGAGTCGTTTGCGCGTTCTTTGTACTTCTAAATGGAGTCTGGCGCGCCAGCAACGACCAGGGCGCCATCGCAACGAGAGTACAAATCAGAGCCGCAAGTTTTCTCATGGTCAACCACCTCGCCGGGACGATTGTCGCGAAGTCTAGCCCAGCCTCGCAACAGGATCAAACGGTTAGCGTATCGCGGACGGGCAGGAGCGGTGTACTATGGCGCCACCGAAGAACTCAAAAAAGCTCCGACACAGCCATGAATAAGCGCACTTTCATCAAGCTCTCCTCCGCCACGATCGCCAGCCCCGCCGTCTTACGCCTCTTTGCCTGGACGGGAACCGATAAACTCACCAACTGGGCTGGCAACCTCGAATACGGCACAGATCACTTGTATGCCGCGAAATCGCTCGACCAAGTCCAAGATTTCGTCAAAAAACAATCCAAACTAAAAGTCCTCGGCACGCGCCACTGCTTCAACAACATCGCCGACACCAAAGACACTTTCCTATCCCTGAAGCCGTTGGACGAAATCGTCGCCCTCGATCCGCAAGCGCGCACCGTCACGGTAGATGCAGGCATCACTTACGGTCAATTGTCCCCGCTGCTCGACGCCAAAGGTTTCGCGTTGCATAATCTTGCTTCGCTCCCGCACATTTCCGTCGCAGGGGCCTGTAGCACCGCCACTCACGGCTCCGGCGAAAAAAACGGCAACCTCGCCACCGCGGTCTCCGCGCTGGAATTCGTCACGGCATCCGGTGATGTGGTCGAGCTTTCGCGCAAGCAAGACGGCAACTTCTTCCAGGGAGCCGTCGTCGGCCTCGGCGCCATAGGCGTAATCACAAAAATCACCCTCGACATCCAGCCGACCTACCAGATGCGCCAATACGTCTACGAAAATCTCTCCTTCACCGCGATGAAAGACCACTTCGACGCCATCCAAGCCAGCGCCTACAGCGTCAGCCTCTTCACCGATTGGCAAAATCACAACTTCAGCGAAGTTTGGCTGAAAACCCGCACCCAAAAAGGCCATCCCTTTAACGCAAAGCCGGAATTCTTCGGCGCCAAACTCGCCACCAAAAATCTCCACCCCATCGCGGAACTCTCCGCCGAAAACTGCACCGAGCAAATGGGCGTTCCCGGCCCTTGGTACGAACGCCTCCCGCACTTCCGCATGGGCTTCACCCCCAGCGCCGGCAAAGAGCTGCAGTCCGAATACTTCGTGCCGCGCCAGCACGCCGTCGAAGCCATCCTCGCCATCGAACGCCTCCGCGACCAAATCACGCCGCATCTTCTGATCACCGAAATCCGCGCCATCGCCGCCGACGACCTCTGGATGAGCCCTTGCTACCAGCAACCCTGCGTCACCATCCACTTCACCTGGAAGCAAGACTGGCCCGCCGTCAGCAAGCTCCTGCCGGTCATCGAAAAAGAGCTCGCCCCCTTCCAGGCCCGCCCCCACTGGGGCAAACTCTTCACCATGTCCCCCCAGCAACTCCACTCCAGCTACAAGAAGCTCCCCGAGTTCATCGCCCTAACCAAAAAGTACGACCCTCAAGGCAAATTCCGCAACGACTTCCTGAACACCAACATTTTCAGCACCTAATCGCGCGTGGGGGTGCACCACCTTCGTTTTTTGAGGGTGGCTCTTTGCGGCCAAGTAGGTCTTCCGACTTTTCCACAGATTTCCACAGCCATTACAAACCAATTACTCCCTGCCAACCTCTTGATCTCTCTCGACTTCCCCATCCGCGTTCGAATCCGCCCTCTTCATTCGAACAGTCACGACATTGTTCTATTATCTTATTGACAATACACCGGAGACCTGCTATTATTCCTCATGTTTCGCTCGCCAACCACCCCATCACCCTCCCTTTCGCCCGATTTCCCTCCGCTCAGCTTCTCTCAGTTCAGGTATATCGTTTCTCCCT
>Ga0185299_10000556_pt1 | contig 96390 bp, 84 predicted proteins | sample PaiPotPPA55metaG_FD_128002 | JGI IMG/M metagenome (GOLD analysis project Ga0185299, IMG submission 128002) | Iron sulfur acid spring bacterial and archeal communities from Banff, Canada, to study Microbial Dark Matter (Phase II) - Paint Pots PPA... ... | reverse complement strand
TCCGCGAGCGGACCAGCAAGGCCATGCGTCACTACCAGGCGCAAGGGCGCCGCATGGGCCGGCTCGATCGTTGCCCGTACGGCAAGATGCCTGATCCGACCGGACCCATGGTCAAGGACAAGGAAACGGGGGAGTTTACTGATCGGCCGGCTCAGATGATTGGCAACCCGGAGGAGCAGGCGGTCATCGAGCGCATCAGGCAGTTGCGGGTCGAGGGCAATGGGCTTCGGAAGATAGCCAAGCATTTGGAAGAGGCGGGGATCCTGTGCCGAGGGAAATGCTGGCACACTTCGACAGTTGCTTCGATTCTCAGGAGAAATGGCCTTTCGGTTTAATCTTCGCTTCAAACTTAATCTGCTGGTGGGCAGGGGGCCAGTTGCGAGGATGATTGGGAATTGATACTCTTGCCCTGCAATGGATTTTCTAAACGGCGCAATTGCTCAAACTTAGTCATCTATTCGGATGTGGCGAAAGTGGGACGGGCAATCTAAAGTGAGCGAAAAATGAAGACTTACCGCCTGGGCATCGTTGGTCTTGGCCGAATGGGCAGCACGATCGATGCTGAAGTGGAAGACTATCCCGCCCTAACCTTGCCTTACTCAATCGCCGGGGCTGCCAAAGCCATTCCGGAACTAGAATTGGTTGCCGGCTGCGACCTCGTGGACGAAAAAAATAAAGAATTTAGCCAGAAATGGGACGTTGCCGAGACGTTCACCGATTACAAAAAGATGCTCGCAGACGCGAAGCTCGATATGGTCGCGATTTGCACGCCTGGCCCGCTCCATGCGCGCATGACTCTCGAGGCCGCCGAAGCAAGCGTTTCGATGATTTATTGCGAGAAAGCCATGGCATGTTCAATGAAAGAGGCGGACGAAGTAAAGAAGGCACTGGAAAGTCGCCATACGGTTTATAATACCGGCGTGTTACGCCGCTTTGATCCGCGCTATCACCAGGCTAGGGACTTCATTCAGAAAGGCAGAATCGGCACACCGCATGCTGCGGTTCATTATGCCTCGGCCAGCCTTCTTCACGGCCACATTCACTCGGTCGATACGATTCTTTTTCTGCTCGGCGATAAGCCAGTCAAATCCGTATGGGGTGAGCTACGGCCACGCGACACGGTTATCAAAAGTAATCGCTACGACAAAGACCCCTTAGCGATTTATCAACTTGTAGTGGAGGGAGGCATCGAGGCCACGACGGTGCCGGCAGGCAATTGGGATTTTGAAATAATCGGCGATGAAGGCGTGTTGCGCAGCATGAATAATAACATAGAGTGGTCGTTGCGGTCGCGCAAGCCTCTGGGCAAAAAGTTTCACAGTTTTCAACCGGTGGAGTATCCCAAAGTTCCTCCGCGCAGTGCCACGGTCAATTGCCTGAAAGATTTGATCGAGGCATTTGAGAGGCATCGTCCGTCGCTGGGCAATATTGACACGGCCCACCATGCCACGGAGGTATGCCTTACTGCGGCCGAAAGCCACCTGTCCGGCAAGCGTGTCTCCTTACCGATGACCAACCGGGACTTGTACGTCTACCATTTCTGATGATGAGACTTCAAGCTTCGCTGCCGGGATTTGGGCCGCCTCCCACAATTTGACGACTCGATCCGATCCGGCGGTCGCCAGTATGCGGCCATCGGGTGAAAAAGCAACGGCGTTGACTTCCGCCTTATGTCCTCGAAGCACTGGCCGTTCCTGTCCCATCAGCGGATCCCATAGGCGAACGGTCATGTCTTCACTGGCTGTAGCCAAGGTCTTGCCGTCAGGTGAAAAAGCCAGACCCCGAACTCCACCGGCATGTGCTTCCAACGTATGACGAAGTTCGCCCTTTTCGACATCCCAAACCTTTGCCAGCCCGTCGCCGCCTCCCGATGCCAGTGTCTTTCCGTCGGAAGAAAACGCTACGGCCAGAACTGATTGGGCATGCCCTTCGAAAACGGCCTGCGATTGGCCCGTTTCCACATTCCAGATGTGAATGGTGGCATCGAGCGTTGCGCTTGCCAGCATCTTCCCGTTAGGTGAAAAAGCAAGAGACGTGATCAAATGCGACGGAGCCGGAAACGCCGCGATTTCCCGCCGGGTCTGCAAATCCCAAACCTTTAGCTCCCAACTTCCGGTAGCCAAGCTGCGCCCGTCCGGAGCGAAAGCAAGGCTGCGAACGGCTCCTGTGTGCCCTCGGAGGGTGAACCGCACTTGGCCCGTTGCGACATCCCATATATTTATCGTTCCGTCCTCGCTTCCCGACGCCAGTAACTGTCCATCCGGAGAATAGCCTGTACACCAGATCCAGTGAGTATGTCCTTTTAGGGTGGCAAGTTTCACCCCCTTGGCAACATCCCAAAGGATTACGTTTCGGTCCCAACCTCCTGTGGCCAGCGTCGTTCCATTCGGCGAAAAGCAAACCGAACGGACTAAGTCGTCGTGGCCCCACAGGTTAGCCCGCTCGGGCGTTTTTTCGGAGTCCCATACCGTGACCTTGCCGTCCCAGCTTCCCGTGGTAAACGTCTTCCCGTCTGGGGAGAAGGCCAAACAATAGCCCGGGCGAGTATGGCCGCGAAGTGTCACACGCTCTTGGCCCGTAGCAGCGTAATCGCGAAGCAGCGGGATGAAGAAATCCGCATCTTTACTGACCTGGACGGTCGTTTTCTCTTGATCGGAGGCTAGATCCCAAAGGCGCACCGTTTGATCTCCACCGGCCGTGGCCAAGGTACGCCCGTCCGGGGCAAATACCAGTGACAGCACGCCGCCCGTGTGTCCCCAGAATGTCCCTCGTTTTGAAGCTTTTCCCTGATCCAAAGACCAAAGGTTCACGGTCTTGTCCTCGCTCCCTGTTGCCAGGGTTTTGCTGTCTGGCGAAAATGCTACCGCCCAAACCCAATGGCGATGTCCGGGCAACGTCTGTGTGAGTTTGGGCGTGGTGTCTTTCAAGTCCCAAAGTTTCGCCGTCTCATCCCAACTCGCTGACGCAAGGTGCTTGCCGTCAGGAGCAAAGGCGACGGCGTTTACCCATCCCCGGTGCCCTCCTTCTGTTCGCCCCAAGACAATCTTAGGCTCGCCGCTAGTCGCATCCCACAACCGTACCGTCTCATCAATGCTCCCCGTGGCCACAGTACGCCCGTCCGGTGAAACCGCCGCGCACCAAACAGAATCCGTGTGGCCTTTTAATACCAGCTTTTGCTTTCCTGTCTTCGTGTCCCACAGCCTTGCCGTGCCGTCGCCCCCTCCTGTTACAAGTGTCTGGCCATTCGGGAAGAATGCCACGCAACTTGTGCCGAACGGATGTCCTGCCAGCTTGGTCTGCTGAAGGCCGGTAACCGCATCCCAGAGCTTTACAGACCCATCTTCACCTGCCGAAGCGAGCGTCATACCGTCGGGCGAGTAGGCGACCGAGAGCACCCAACTGGAATGGCCCCGGAACGAAAGCCGATCGCGCTTGCAGAGCCTGGTAAAGTAACCCCAGGCGAAGTCACGCAGGTCCGGCGGAAAACGATCTGGTTCCGCCAGTAAATCCAACGCCCGGCTGGGCTGACGCTCCCACATTACAGCCACCTGGGACAGCTGCAAGCCATAAAGACTTCGACGGGAGTGTTCAAGCTCACGATCAACTTCTTCCTTGGCTTTAGTGGCTGCGTCGCGTTGTTCGGCCGCAATAGTCTCTTGGCCTCGGGCGAAGTCGCGTTCAAGCTTCAACTGCGCATTCTTAACAGATATCACAGTTAGCACGGCGAGCATGGCCGCCGTGCTGACTCCGATTAACACTGCAAGAGCAGGGCGGCGGCGCACCCAGCGTACCGACCGCTCCCACCTTCCCATCGGTCTGGCACGGATCGGCTCGCCGGCCACGAAACGACGCAGGTCCGATCCGAGGTCCGCGGCTGCCTGGTAGCGACGGCCCGGCTCCTTGGCCATTGCCTTGATGCAGATGGTCTCCAGGGCTTTCGGAATACGGTCATTTAGGCTGCGCGGCGACCGGGGATCCTCAGTGAGCACCTGGTGCAACAGCATTCGGATGTTGCCGCGGAAGGGAAGTTCACCTGTCAAGAGTTCATAGAGAATGACCCCGAGGCTATAAATGTCGCTCCGCCCATCGACCTGATGGGCTTCACCGCGTGCCTGCTCGGGGCTCATATAGGCGGGAGTTCCAAGTACCTGGCCCTCAATTGTCATGGTAACTTCACCGGCCTCACGTTTGGCCAGGCCGAAGTCCATCAAATGAGGCGCTCCAACCTCATCCAACATAATATTGGAGGGTTTGACATCCCGGTGGACGACGCCCCGTTCATGAGCAAATTGCAGCGAGTCCGCAATCGCAGCAAGGATGAGGGCCGACTCGTGAAACGTTGGCCGACGCGCGGTCAGAATCTCGGCCAGCGTATGGCCCTCCACGAAATCGCTGACCAGGAAGGGGCGTCCATCATGTTGGCCCACTTCGTAGACCGGAACTATCCCGGGATGTCGAAGCTGGGCAACGCTGCGCGCCTCGCGCAAAAAACGATCCTGATCTTCGACTCTGGCTAAGCTACTGGCTCGAGGGACTTTGATCGCCACAATGCGGTCCAATTCTGGATCGCGTGCCTTGTACACAGTGCCGAACGCTCCAACGCCCACTATCCCCAGGAGTTCGAATCGACCTACGAGTCTCCCCTTATCCTGATCCTCGTACATCACTGTTGTCCCGCGCTCGACTCGGAAGCTCGAACCACAAGCGGGGCACAGAATCTCTCCTGACGAAAGGTCGCCCCTCTCGGTGGGATTACGGCAGTGAGGACAGATTATGTACATGGGGCTAGACGAATTTGGTTGACGTAAAGACCGACCATCTGGGCTAAAGTCGAGCCGCGCCGCTGTACAGTTTGCAAACTCGTGGTTGAATTTAACGGCTAACTTAGAAAGCCGATTCTACTCGGTCGATAATTCATTGCAAGGAATGACAGACCGCCCATTACCGCTTTGGCGCCCCGCCCGATAACATTCTTGGTGTGCGAATAAGCTACGTGTAGTAATGCCCCCATCCGACCTTTATTACATCCGCCTACACTGGGCCGGCTGGTCAATCGGCTCAATGGCTACACCGCAAGGTACGTGGATCGTCAGCGGAGCCAATAGAGAAAACGCCATCCATGCCGGGGGCGCATGGAGACCGAAGCCTGCCAACGGGCCTTTGAACAGGCCGACAAGCCTTGGCATGATGGGGAGATGGTTCTAGGGCCCGAACAGGATAGAGGGAACAGGCTGTGGAGTGGATACCAATCAGCGAAGATCAGCTCCGTGACCTCGCGGGCAAGGCAACCGATCCGGACTTGAAATGGTTGATTGCCGAGGTCTACCGGCTGCGCGCTGTTCTAAAGAGTCACGGGGTTAGAATCGACTTCCCTACTTCCGGCGAAGAACACAAAGACTAATATCTAGACTGAGACCATTTTTCCACCGCATTCTGGCGTGTCTTCAAAACCCTCATGGTTCGCTTCGGCGTCTTAGCCGGCCTGAAGTCGTTTTGCTCCTTGTTATGGTTTGAATAGCAGGAAAAAGAAACACCACATTTCACAATTTGACATGCCGGATTTTTGCCCTTGATGAGCGAATTTCGGGGATCCTTCCACGGATCAGCGTATTGTGCGCGCCGGGCGAAAGCCGACATCGTTGCCACGATAGGTCGGCAGGACCCGAAGACCGAAAGCTGAGCGTATGCTTACGGCTTGACGGCCGAACGAACCGCCACGCAAGGTGCGCCGCTCTGCGTCACTGACCCGGGTCAGATCGTCATTGTCTTCCACCACCTTGCCTTGTTGCATCAGGACATAATCGTTGTCTGAATCTTGACACCAAGTCCAGACATTGCCATGCATGTCGAATAAACCCAAATCATTCGGCTTGAGGCTTCCGACAGGCCAACTGTGCTGTTCGGAGTTCAACAAATACCACCCGTAGCGGTGTAATAGTCCTTCCGACTCGCCGTAATAGCGGCTCGTCGTTGATCGCGCCCTGCAGGCGAATTCCCACTCCGCGGACGTCGGCAGACGGTAGCCCGTTCGCTTAAGATAGTGGGAGGGGAGTCTCATGCCGTCAGCGTACTTTCCTTCCTTGTTCGACTCGTAACACCATTCCTCCTTGGGCAAACCTTCTTGTTGGCTCAACCAATTGCAGTACTCGGCCGCCAGGTACCACGTCAGCTCGTGGGCCGGGCAATCGTCGGTTGGCGCGAATCGCCGGAGTGGTTTGTGTTCGTTGTGAAACCGCAAGAATTGTTCCACCGTCACCGGCTTGGTCGCAATGGCAAACGTTTGTGGGATCCGCCAGCGGTGCAACGGCAACTCCTCATCCGTAAATCTCCCAGCTTCATCGGGGGGTGATCCCATGGTGAATTCCACGCCGCCGGCGATCACGACCATCGTTTGCCCCTGTCTATTTACGTACCAGTCACGTTGGGCTTGCTTGATCCCCGTGGCTAGCTCTTTGTCAACAGTTCTCAGGTCCTTTTCCTGTTTCCAGCGACGCAACAGCCATTCGCTGGCTCCGTGAATGCCGGCGTCGGGGTCCATTCGATACACGCCCAGAAGCCCCTTGATGAATGTCTGTCGTTGCGAGGCCGGAATCTGGCTGGCCTCATATTCGCCCAAACTCAAGAGCAGCGCGCGGCGAATGGATACCTCCTTTTCTTCATCCAGCCTTTGCACCAAGACCTTGGGGTCAATCGCCAGAGAAGCAAAGCGGTGGATGAGATAGCTCCGCGTTCTCGGGTCGGCGCGTTGCTGCAAGTGAGGCCAGACCAGTTCCGCCTGGCCCGTCTTGATCAAGGCTATGCCGGCATTTGCCTGCCGATTGGCAAGTTCCTCCTTTTCTTCATCGGTTCTTTTCGCGCTTATATCGGTACGCAGGATCTCCTGCAGACCGCCGAGGGCATATGTCCCCTGCGCTTCCACACGGGGGAAGAGAATGAGGAACTGCTTCAGCTCGGCGTCCAAAAGCAAGTCCGCCAGGAGCTCCGGCTGGTCTGCCGCATAGTCGGCGAGCACGTTGGCCGCAAAAGTACGGTCCGACTCCTGCCGCTTCTTATCGCGATACACTAGGGCCAGGGAGGGAAGTAGTTTATCCCCAACCGGGCGGAGCAGATTCAGGAGCAGTGCGTAATGACTTGGATTTCTCTGTACCTCCACAAGCAGACGATCAACGATGAATCCCGACGCTTGTTGCCAAGAGGCGCCCTCAAACTCGCTGCCTTCAGAGTCGTAGGTTGCTAACGCACAGGCGGCGAGAAAACGTCGTTCGGCATCCTCCTGGGGATTATTCATTACTTTCCAGAGATTCCCGACGAGGGTCGTCCGATGCCCCAGGAGAGCGTCCCGAATACAGGGCAGCTCCGTGGGCTCCGCGTCCAGCAAGCGCCCGTACAAATAATCCAAATGAGTCGGATCGACCGGTAGCAGGGCGATGCTCGTGTAAAGCTTCTGCGGGGATCCCTCTTTCGCTCTGGCAAACTCCTCCCGCAGCAGTGGATCGGCCCAGGGACGGTAGCGCTCGATCTGTTCTATAATTCCAGGTACGTTGGCGCTACCTGCCCTGAGAAGGCTGTCCACCAAGCCTCTGGCCAGGGTCGCCTTGTTCTGTTCGCGCACTTCATGGAGAAGTCCGAAGCCGGTTAAGATAAGGAGCACGAACAGAAGACACAGGACCGCGCCGCGGAGCGCGTGATAGCGCGTTGCCTTGCGCATCATTTCTTGCTGAGGAGTGGTCCAATCCCGTTGGCGCGTCAGCAGCCACATATTGCCCCATTCCCACCAGGTCGGCAGGAATCGGTTCTCACGGCTGGCATGCCACAGCGCCGCTCGTTCCGCCAGGCGCAGCTCCGTCCGTCCGGTCAACGTCGCTCGCTGCTTCCGGCTGAGCCACTCGCGCAGCGCCGGGACGAGGTAATCGTGCGTGAGCTGATAGTACTTTTCGTTCTTGAGGTCGCTTGTAGCCTGGATAGCCTGGCTCTCGTCCCCTGGTACGCCCTCCGGGTCGGTAGGCGTGATCAAGCGCAGTTCGCTATCCAGGATGCGCAAGAGCTCGTCGAACTCCCTCGGCTGGCCGGCGTAACCGGACGCTTGACACAGCTCTTGGCGGGAGCGCATGTTGCCCTTGATGTCGGTTCCGGCCTCGGGCAGCAATCGCTGCAGAACCGCTCGGGCGGCTTTTTGATGCAAGCGGTGCTGCGGCAGGGCGTTGGCGGCACTGAAGGTCTCTTCGAGAAACGTGACTCCGACTCCTTCCATACCGCCGACTGCTCGGAGTGTCGCAGGATGCCAAACCCTGGCCTTCACCATCTCCGCGAACAGTGCCAAACGCACCGAGATCACTTTCCCTTCCCGCGCCAGCCCCGCTACCGCTTGTTCGAGAAAGGCCTCCTGCTCCATCGTCCTGTAGGCAGGACGCTCGGGGAGCGCCCCGAACGCTTGACCGAATAAGGCCAGAATTCTCTGGGCGTGCCGCAGGTCGAAGAGATCCGCGACCGCGGAGTTCTGGCCTTCCAGGAGCGGCGCCTCCAAGGCGCGCATAAATCGGCTGGCGGCCATCCATAAATCGTCTCGAACTGCGACAAGGCACTGGACAGTGGCGCCGTCACACTGCCGGAGCGCTTCGACCAGGCCCGGGTTTTCCTCGGCGCCCTTGGCGTGAAGCCATTGTTCAAACTGGTCTATGACCAGTACCAGCTTGCTGCCTCCGTCAAGGACTCGTGTCCTGCGCAGCATGGCTAGGGATTCCGCCAAGCCAAGATTGCTGGACAGGTCGGGAAAGTTCTTGCGCAGGGCTTTGAGAAGGCGCGCCTCGGTCTCCTCGGCGGTCGCTTCCACATAGATGGCGCGCACATGCTGCCCCAGGCGTGGCAAGATGCCGGCTTTCAGCAGGGACGATTTGCCGGAGCCTGAAGGCCCGTAAATTAGGCCGACGGTAAACGTGTTGTCGCGATCGGTTTCGTCGATGCGGCTCTTCCAAAAGCGAATGCTCTCGGGCAATCCATCACGATCGCGGGGACCGGGGAGAAGTGCAAGGAAGAAATCGGCATCCCTGGCATCATACGAGCGCAAGCCCTTCGGAACGATCTTGAGATGATCCAGGTCGGAACTCGGAGGAGTTGACGTCAAGGTCGGCTGACTACCGCTAACAGGCGCCGCCAACTCCGGCCCTGCACTGTCAAGCTGCGTTGCATGCTGGAAGAAATGTCTGAGATCATCGGCGAAGTCTTTGGCGGTGCTATAGCGCTCGGAAGCGCGCTTAGCGAGGGCTTTGAGGCAAATGCGTTCCAGCTCCTTGGGGATGGAATCATCAAATTGGCGCGGCGGCCGCGGTTCGAAGCTCGTGATTTCTCGGAGCAGGTCCACGCGCGTTTCGCCGCGAAAGGGGTGCCGCCCCGTCAACAATTTGTAGAACACGACGGCAAGGCTGAAGATGTCCGAACGGCCGTCCACGCGATGACCTTCGCCGCGAGCCTGTTCGGGACTCATGTAGGCCGGGCTGCCGGCGAATTCAGGCACCTTGCCGTAGTCTTCATCTTTCAGGGCCAGCCCAAAGTCAGCGAGATAGGGATTGCCAGCCTTGTCCAGCAGGATGTTGGCCGGCTTGATGTCTCGGTGAACCAGGCCGCGCCCATGGGCATGGTGAAGGGCATCGGCTATCGTCGCGACCAGCTCCGCGGCCGCCGTCGCATCGATCGAGCCCGCCTTCATGCGGAACGCCAGGTCGCTTCCCTCAATAAACTTCGAGATGACGAAGCATAAGCCGTCATCCGTGCGGCCAACGTCGTAAACCGGGACGATATTCGGATGATCCAGGCTCGCCAAAACACGCGCCTCGGCCAGATAAGCCTCCACATCTTCCGGCCGGGCAATCAGGCGCCGATGCGGGACCTTGATCGCAACCCAGCGGTCCAACTGCTCGTCGTGGGCCAAATAGACTCGTCCGAAGCTGCCTTCACCTAGGACCTTGTCAATTCGGCAGCGACCAATGTGTTGCCGTAGCTGATCGCCGACAGTGCTCGTTGCAGGCGAGGATTCATCGTGCTGAGTTCGAACTTCCCCAGCGGAGGCATTACCTGATGATTCGATCATGGCCGAAGCTCCTCGGCCGATGGTTAATTCGGCTTGGCTTTGGACAAGGCCCGATCATAACACCTGCTGGGCCGGCTGCCAATGTTTGCGCCCCGCTGCCTTAGTAGCGAACCGCAGAGAAGAGGGTTCGTTTAACCCGGAGCCAGAAGCGGCGGTGGCTCGCACATCCCGCACCCTCGCCGTTGGCTCCGGGTTAAACGAATTCAGCCCCGTCTCAATACGATGCAGTACTTAGGCATTTGCATGATCTTTCCAAGCAAAAGAAGAAAAACCACCTTTTTTCTTGACAGGCGACCGACAAACCGTATAGTCCACCCAACAGACGAGGATTTTTGCCGTCCCCTTACCATAGCCGGCCAATTTCACTTGTCCGCAGAATGTCGGGAGTGTGTCTCTTCCCGAAGCAAAAGACGCTATCGTCCGAGTAGATCCGATTAGCGCGCGGTGTCACTTCACCGGTACCTATACCACAAGCAAATACCTTATCCCAAGGAGGCACAATATGGCGCGTGCGAAAAGGCCGACCGGCAAACAGGCGAGACTGAAAACACAACTTAGCTCCATCAGGAAAAAAGTGGAAAAAGGCCTCCTGAAGAAAATGGGCCCCGCCATCACAAAGGCGGTGCAGGCTCTTCAGACAAAACCACAAGTGAAGGTTACGTACCCCGTCACGTATGCGGTGACCAGCGGAGTCTGAATCGCAGTCGCTTTGTTTCGGCTTTTCTGCTTCGGATTCTGCATCTTGTGCCAGAGTCTATCCGGATAAGGGGACATGACTCTTGGCTTTGTGTGATTTAGGAGTCCTTTCCCCTTATCCGGATTGGCTCCAAGGCGGAATGGAATTCTCAACCCGAAAATCTTGTATGATGAACAAGCAGGTCACGCTGATCATCAAGGTTACCAACGCTTGTGACATGCATTGCCGGTACTGCTTCATCGAACCCAGCGTTTATCACAAGACGATGAAGCTCGATCTGGCCCGACGCATTGTCCGGGCGTTTCTCGATTCCAAGCACTTCACATCGGTTCGCTTCGTTTGGCACGGTGGGGAACCTTTGTTGCGCGGCCGTTCGTTTTTTGAGGAAATTATCGCCGAGCAAATACGGCTTCCCTCACAGGCGCAGTTCAGCAATGCCCTGCAAACCAATGCAACGCATCTGACCGAGGACATGCTCGACTTCCTCGTGCGCCATGACGTTTGTATTGGACTAAGCCTCGACGGGCCGGCCGCCATGAACGACATCGCTCGTCGCTTCCATGCGCCGACGCCGTGGCCATCTCAAGCGCGAAGCCTGCCCGTTCTGCCCACTGAAACGATTTCCGCGAGCGACGCAGATTCGTCCTGTGCGTGTCGCTCGCCCCGCGACATCACAGTGCAAGCCGCGCGAAGTCTGAAGGACCGAGGCCTGGGGGCCGGGGCGATCGTCGTCGTTAGCGCCATCAACATCGATCATCCCGATGAAGTCTATCGGGAGTTCAAGCAACACGGGATTCACATGCAAGTGAATCCGCTGATGAAATCGGGCCTCGCGGCGACTTCCGACGGACAGGACCTCGGCATTACAGCCGAACAATACGGGCGCTTTCTCACACGGCTCTTTGACATTTGGTATGACGATCCTGAGCCAACCATCATGATTTCGCCGTTTCAGAACCACATTGGCAAAATGCTGGGCATTCCTGATGTAAGCCATAGCTGTCACTTTACGAAAAGTTGCCACGAACACATTCTTGGCATTTCTCCCGATGGAGACCTTTATCCGTGCGGGATGTTCCAGGGCGAACCGGCATTTCGCTATGGCAACATCCAAACCATGGCACCCGAGAAAATCGCTTTGACCGCTCTCTTTGGACAGATCACCGAGCGCGAGAGCCGCGTTCTCGAAACTTGCTCCCAATGTGCTTTCCTGGAACTCTGCTATGGCGGTTGCATGTTCCACTCGCTCAAGAACGGCAACCGGTTCGAGGAGAAGGACTATTATTGCGCTGGTTACAAGATGTATTTTGAACACATTCTCACGCGCATACACAATGACGTGAGCCGTCTTGAGCGTCATACCCGTGCAAAGCGTTCGATGCCCGCCAAAAAGTCGACCCGGTCCGCACTCTCAGATAAATCAAGACTCAAAAAGCCTATGGTTACGCAGGGAGCGTAAGTCGAACCAACGAGTCCTGGCTTTGCAGTTGACGTGATATTACGAAACAAGTTCAGCTCCAACTGACCCGTGTTGCCGCCGACGAAGCCGTAGAAGTAGTCGAACGTCGATCGGCCAATTTGGTCGAAAGGGGCCGGCCTGGCATGTCAGGCGACCACGCCGTCGCAGAAGGTGCCCGGCGCGCCGAGCCCGCGGTCAACTGGTTGCTAATCATCCACATCATCATCACGTTAAAGCTGCGTTCTCAAGCGGTTTCTCCATGGCGTAGTTGGTGAAATCCTGTCCCCGGCAGGTGACAGTTTGTTTCCGGATCATGCGGTGACCCATACGTTCGAAAAACGGCCTCGCCGTAATGCTGGCCTCCGTAAACAGTCTGGCGCAATTGAGTCTTCGGGCTTCCGTTTCGATGGCGGCATGGAGGCGGCTGCCCACGCCCTTTCGCTGGTGGCGATTATGGACATAGAAATGGTCGATGTGTCCGTTCGCTTCGAGTTGGGCATACCCGACAACCAGGCCATCCTCCTCGGCCACCACCGTCCATCGACTGGAACAAAATTCCGCCCAATTGCGGAAGTGGATGTCAGCCGGTGCCCAGGCTTCGACTTGTTCTTCCGTGTAGTCGCCGAGATTGACGATGCGCATAGTGTCGTGGAACAATCGGGCAATCTGCTCCGCATCCCGAAGCTCGAACCGGCGCAGAATCATTCCGCCGTCCTCAAGTCACTGGTACGCGATAGGCACTGAGTCGCGGCCGTCCCCTTGGATTTACATACCGCTTAACCACATACGGTAATTATTTCAGAATACTGGCGAAGAGCCTTGCCAGGCAAGCAATCAGCCGATGAGCTTTAGGATTGCCTCGCGCATCGACTCGGGCAAGGGTGGCCAGGCTTCTACGACACGGGCCAGATCAAGACCTACCGCGATCTCTGGTTCCTTTATCGCCTCATCATTCTCATGTCGTTCATTCGGTTGGGTAAACGATTGGCTGGCGGTTGTCTTTTTGTGGTATCCCATTTCTGTGGGTTGGCTGGCGTCCATGTCCACAGTTTCAGCATCGGTGGTGCAAACAGGGGTGCAAACTGAGGAAGATGTCTCTGCAAGTGATGTGGTTTCAAGGGGTTCAGGACGGGTGCCGTCCGATTGTGGATCTGGCGGTTGCGGGTTCGATTCCCGTCTCTCACCCTGATGCAACCCGCTGACAGGAATTGTCAGCGGGTTGTTTCGTTTGACTGGGATTGAAGTTATAGCATTGTCCGGACGTCGAGCATTTCCTATGCCACCCGACCCCGCCTTGTCAGGGATTGTCCGAGGTTTGACACATTGTGTGTCAAAATGCCGAAACCTTATGAAAAGGCCGGTTTCGTACACGTCGGCGCAGTTACATCTTCGCGCACCGGTCCGACCCACCAATCGATGCCGCCTACGCGTGGATACGGTAGAATCGTGTCGAAGCAGAACTCCGCGTCGCTCTGGTTTATTCTTGCTGAATTGTTATTTCGCAACCGCTAATATTACTTGCGCCAACCGTACCCTCGACCAGACAGGCTGTTTTCACCATGGTTCCACCCGACAATTCCCGACGTTCGTTTTTGAAAACCGCCGTCGCACTTGCGGGGACAACACCCCTCATGGATGGGCTGCTCCAAGCGCATTCGGAAAAAGCCGCCCGCCCACTCCTGGCTTATGTTGGAACCTTCAGTTCTCCGCTCCGCGATGTGTTGGCAACCCAGGTAGACCTACCTCCCGGCAATGGTCGCGGCATTCATGTCTTTGACGTGAATCGCACCACCGGGGCGATGACGCCCGCTGGCATCCACGAAATGGGCACGAGCCCGAGCTGCTTGGCTTTGAATACCTCCGGAACGCGCCTATATTCCGCCAATGAAACGGATCGGGTGGGCGAACACAAGGAAGGCACGGTGAGTGCCTTCGCCATCAATCGAGCCGACGGGAAACTAGAGCTGCTCAACACCGTTCGTTCCGGCGGCGCTGGTCCCACCTATGTGAGCGTCCATCCATCCGGACGGTTCCTGTTGGTGGCCAACTATTTTGGGGGCTCCGTCGCGGTGTTGCCGATTCTTCAGGACGGTCGTCTGGGCGCTGCCACTGACATCAAGAACGATGCCGGCAAGATTGGCCCTACTAAGGCGACCAACGCTCCACCGGGCAGCTATGCCTTCAGCGGACATGATCGGACTCACGCGCATATGATTGAGGCCGATCCCTCCGGACGCTACGTGCTGCATGCGGACCTGGGCCTGGATAAAATCTTCGTCTGGAAGTTCGACGATCAGAAGGGCGTGCTGACTGCCAATAAACCACCCGCCATCTCGCTGCCCCCCGGAGACGGGCCCCGGCATTTCCAATTTCACCCCAAGGGCCGGTGGTTCTACTCCATTCAGGAAGAAGGCTCGACCATCGTATTGTTTGACTATGATGGCGCAACAGGTCGGATAACCTCACGGCAGACGATCTCCACCCTGCCACCCGGGTTTGCCGGCAGTAACTTCTGCTCCGAGATCCTGGTTTCATCCGATGGCCGGTTTGTCTATGCCGGCAACCGGCTGCACGACAGCATCGGGATTTTTTCCATTGGACCAACCGGCGCCCTGACCTATGTCGGGGAAGAATGGACACGCGGAAACTATCCGCGCAGTTTCAACTTCGACCCCACCGGCCAGTTCCTCTATTGCTGCAATCAGCGAGGCGACAATATCGCTGTGTTCCGTGTGGACCGCAAAACCGGCGGCCTCAACTTCACCGGCCATTACACCCCCGTCGGCAATCCTTCGATCATAGTTTTCCTCGATCTTGCAAAGAAGGATTGAAATCACCGAAATCACGAAAGCGGCCACGGCTGTTGTGGTTTCAAGCGGCTCAGGGCGGGTGCCGCCTGATTGTGGATCTGGCGCTTGCGGGTTCGATTCCCGTGGCCTATGCGATGGATTCTCACGCCACGTTAACATATTCGGCTTGAGCGGACGGCTTAGGTATCGGCAGCCCTTCTTGCTTCATACCGTCCAGATGGAAAGCGATAGCATCCCCAATTTCCCGCAACGTCTCCGCCTTCGTTTTTCCCGTCGCAACGCAGCCGGGCAAATCAGGAACGTAGGCCGAATAATTCCTTTTGCCTTTCTCAAGAACCACCGCGTATTTCATGACCTTTTCCTTTTCAATCCAGCTTGCCGAAATGCACTTGCCAGCATACTGCGGTGAAGTGCGGAAAGGAACATTTCCGGCGGGAGAACAAAGCTTCTGATTGGCGAGCGGGGTTGCGTAAGCGCCCCGAGTCCTCGGGGCGCTTACGCAACCCCGCTCGCCTGCTAACCAGAGTTGTTCTTTGGAAATCAAACTGCGGCCTGCTCGGAGTTCGCGCGAAGGCAGCCGCTGAATGCGCCAGGGGCTGGCATCCTGGTTCGCATGGACATTGCATCTTTCCCGATTATGGTGGAGCGGGTAATCAATGACGGATCTACAGCGGCAGCAGCGTGCAGCGTTTATTTCCGAACAGCCTTTCCTATGGCTCTTTTTGCTATATGCGGTGTGTTCCTTTGCCTGTCGCTTGGCGATGGACGCGCTGAGTTTATGGGATGGCTCGACCAGTTCGCCGCTCCAAGGGTATCTGATGCCGCTTGCAATCGTTTTGCCAATGTGGCTAGGCCTACGAGGCTGGGCTCGGCGCATCAGGGTGACCACTCAAGGATAAGCAAAGCATCCCGGCGCATCTATGATGGAATGTTATTATTTCTCCCTTGCGGCGCTCTGAGTTGCTATTATGTGAGGAAATACCACCTTTTCGATGGAGCCTATCCAATGCCGCCAACCTTGAAATCCCTTGGCATTGACCAACTTAGCGTGGCCCAACGTATTCTGCTGGTCGAAGAAATCTGGGATAGCATTGCGGAGCAGGAAACCGATATCCCTCTGACCGATGCTCAAAGACAGGATCTGGAGCGCCGCATTGCCAATTACGAAGCTAACCCGAAGGAGGGTTCAAGTTGGCAGGAGGTTAAGGCTAGGTTGCAGCAACGACCATGAGCCTGCCACTTATCATTACGCCCGACGCCGAGGAGGATCTTGCGGATGCCAAGTCCTGGTACGAGCGCAAGCGCAAAGGGTTAGGCGAACAATTCATCTTATGCGTGGAGGCGGCATTCGATCACATCGGCCGATTTCCGGCAGCGGCCCAGGAGGTTTATCCAGGAGTGCGGCGATTAGTCATCAAGCAATTCCCTTACGGCGTTTTTTACCGTCTTGATCAGGACCAGATAGCTGTGCTTGCCGTCTATCACAGCAAACGCGATCCGAGGGGATGGCAAGAACGCGCCTCCATGTGAACGGGCCTGGCGGAGGGCCATATGCGCAGGGCCTATCTGAGCAAACAAAACGCCGGAAAATCAAATAACAGGTAAGGGCCATACTGGCTGCCGTGGTGGTCAACAATTGTGATCCGGGAACCTCGTGACTTGAGGGCGGTCTATTGCCATAATCCTGATTTGAGCCCGGCTGAGGACCGATGAGGGAAGGAGTGCTTCAAAACCATGCTCCAAATTAAAGTGAAAACAATCGTATCTATCGGGCTGACGGTCGGGATTTTTTTCTTGGCGAGCTTTCTGACGTTCCGAACTACTGCTGTAAAGGCAGAGCAGGAGAAAAAGCCACCTGGTTTCCCCTCCGACGCCCCTGCTGTCGCCCAACCCGTTGCCAAGCCGAAAGGCGATCAGGAAAAGCTGCAAGGAACTTGGACGTGCGTCTCGGCCGTGAGCAATGGTAAGCCCTGGCCACAGGAGTCAGCCAGCGGGTTTGTTCGCAAGCTCATCATCAAAGGAGAAACCGTTCATTGGCTTTATGGCCCATGCCTTGTTGAGGATGGCGTTCTCAAGCTCGATCCTGGCGCTAATCCGAAATCCCTGGATATTTCTTTTATGGGGCTGAAGAATCTTAGCTGGAAGGGAATCTACCGATTTGATGACGATCGGCTAACGATATGCATGCGCAACTTTTATCTGCCCAAACTCGACAACCGCCCCAAGAATTTTTCAGGGGAAAAAGACAGCGGCTCTACCCTAATCGTCCTCAAGATGGAAGCCAAGGAGGATAAGGACAAACAAGATGAACAGAAAACGGCCCGCCAGCGCTCAAACGGCAATCTGCTGAAGCTCGCGCGAGCCATGCACGAATATTACGACAACCACAATCACTTGCCTCCTCCAGCGCTGTCCCACAAAGGCAAGCCGCTTTTAAGCTGGCGCGTGGCAATCTTGCCCGAGTTGGGTTTCAACGATTTGTATCAGCAATTCAAGTTAGACGAACCTTGGGACAATCCGGCGAATAAGGTTCTGCTGCGCAAAATGCCGAAGGTATATGCCCCAGTTGCAGGTAAAACGAAGGTTCCGCACTCGACCTATTATCAAGTCTTCGTCGGTCCCGGGGCAGGTTTTGAGGAAGACAAGGAATTGACTTTCAAGGATTTCACAGATGGCACCTCGCAAACCCTTTTGATTGTCGAAGCCTTCGACCCGGTACCCTGGACAAAGCCTAGTGATTTACCGTTCGACGCCGACAATCCGTTGCCCGAAGTCGGCGGCGTCCCGGAGGACGGGCTTTTCAGTTTCGCAATGGCTGACTCCAGCGTCCAGGTCGTGCCACGAAACCCCGAGAAAGCATTCATCTCGACCCTGCGCACTCTCATAACCCGCAACAGCGAAGTAAAGGACATACCGGGGTTGTCGAAATGAAGAGCCAGGTTTGGGCACGCGCAGTAATTGACCTAGGACGACGGATTGCTTAACTACAGGAAATCCTCATTGGCCGATTGACGCCCGTCCGCTTCGCTTATGACAACTCTGAATGACTCCATTGCCCTGTTGCGCGGCATCTCCACCACGCGCCAGGAGCAGCTCCGTCGTCTAAAGCTTGAAACCATCGGCGATCTCCTTTTTCACTTCCCTCGCTCCTATGAGGACTTGACCGATGTCCGTCCCATCGCGAAGCTGTCCGCCGACGCGATTCAGACAGTGCAGGGCGAGGTCGTGGAGATTGCCGGGGATCACTTGCCGACCGGCAAAACCGTCGTCCGCATCGTTGTGTGCGATGATGGCAAAAACTGTCTCGAAGGCGTCTGGTTCAATCAGCCCTGGGCGGCCCGGCCGTATCGCTATGGCCAGCGCGTCGCGTTTAGCGGCAAGCCGAAGTGGTATCGCGATCACTGGCAGATGAATAGCCCCCGCGCCCAATTTCTCGATCAACAATCGGCGGGTGAACCGCTCGAACTCAAACTCGGCATCGTGCCTATCTATCCCTTGACCGAGGATCTGCGCGTCGAGGACCTGCGGCCGCTCGTCCGCCAAGCGCTGGATCATTACGCGGTCAAGGCGCCGGAGCGCTTGCCGGCGCCTCTGCGCGAGCAGCGCGAGCTTCCCCAGGTCCACGAGGCTCTCCGCGCCATTCATTTTCCCGCGACGTTGCCCGACGCCAAGAAAGCCCGGCGCCGCTTCGTTTACGAGGAATTCCTTCTCCTTCAGTTAGCCTTGGCATTGCGCCGCCGCGAAACGCGCGACCGGCAAATGGCGCCGCGCTTGCCGGTGAGCAAGGCCATCGATGAGCACATTCGCCGGCTGTTTCCGTTTCAACTCACGGCCGACCAGAATCAGGTCGTCGCCGAGATCGTCAAGGACTTGGCCAGCGATCGGCCCATGCAGCGGCTGCTGCAAGCCGACGTCGGCGCGGGTAAAACGGCCGTCGCCGTGTACGCTTTGCTGACCTCGGTGGCCAACAAGCATCAGGCGGCCCTGATGGCGCCTACGGAAGTCCTGGCCCGCCAGCATTATCGCATCTTCGAGCGCTACCTATCCAAAAGCCGAGTTCGCAGGCTCCTGCTAACCGGTGCGCTCTCCCCGCGCAAGCGCCGGGAAGCCCTCGCGGCCATCAAAATGGGCGGGATCGACCTGGTCATCGGCACGCAGGCGCTCATTCAAGAGGACGTTCAATTCGCCCGGTTGGGTCTGGTTGTCATCGATGAGCAACATAAGTTCGGCGTCGAGCAGCGCGCCAGTTTCCGGAAGCTGGGCGTTGAACCCCATTACCTGGTGATGACGGCTACCCCGATTCCCCGCACGTTGGCCTTGACCGTCTTCGGCGATCTGGACGTTTCAACGATCCGCGAATTGCCGCCGGGACGCCATCCCACGGTGACACGCTGGGTGACGGAGAAACAACGCGAGGCCCTGTATGCCAAATTGCGCGAAGAGCTAAAGCAGGGAAAACAAGGCTACGTGATCTGTCCTCTCGTCGAGGAAAGTGAAGCGCTGGACGTCAAAGCCGCGGTGCAGACTCAAGCCGAATTGCAGACGGGCCCGTTTCGCGATTTCCGGGTGGGCCTCGTCCACGGCCGAATGGAGGAAACCGAGAAAGACGCCGTCATGCAAGCCTTTCGGAAGAAGGAGTTCGATCTCCTGGTCAGCACGACGGTGGTCGAGGTCGGCGTCGATGTGGCCAATGCTACGCTCCTGGTCGTCGAACATGCGGAACGATTCGGCATTTCGCAATTGCACCAGTTGCGCGGCCGGATCAGTCGAGGAACATTTCCGGGTCAGTGCTATATTTTTGCCGAACCCGCCTCTCCCGAATCGAAGGAGCGTTTGCGGACCTTCGTGAGAACGAATGACGGCTTTGCCCTTGCGGAAGAGGATGCCCGGTTGCGCGGCGGCGGAGAACTCTTCGGCACCCGGCAACACGGCATGGGTGAATTGCGCTTTGCCGATCCCATCAAAGATCAGGAGATTCTGCGCCAGGCCCGCCGCGATGCGTTCGCCCTGGTGTTGGAGGATGCGGGGCTGCGCCGGCCCGAGCATGCACTATTGCGTCAAGAAGTCCTGGAAAAGTACGGCAAGACCCTGGAATTGGCGGAAATCGGGTGAATTCTTTCTTGCCTCCCGCAAAGGCGCAAAGATTGCATTCTAGGCTATTCTTTGCGCCTTAGCGGCTTTGCGAGAGAGTTTTTTGTCTTCAATCAAACGTGATAGCCTTGCTGGGGCGCTTCGAATTTTGCCAGCACGTGGCCCAGGCATTCCAGGTCTTCTTCGGCGAGACGGTCTAGCAGTTTGTTAATGGCGCCCAGGTAAAGGGTTTGATGTTCTTGAAGGGCCCGTTCACCTTCGGCGGTCAAACACACATCGATCTTGCGTTTATCGCGCGGGTTGATTTGACAGGAGATGAGAGGATGCTCGCGTTCTTCTAGGGAGCGGATGACGCGGGACATTTGCGCGGGCAAGACGCCCAAAATGCGCTGAATGTCGCCGACGATCATGGTGCCCTGACCTTGCAAGATGACGAGGGTAAGGAACTCCGTTTCCTTCAAGTCGCCCAGACGCCGCCGGGCACGAGGCAGGTCGAGGCAAAACTGCGTTGCTAAGTTGAAAATGCCGTGTGCGATTTGCTCGACCCGAACAAGAGTTCCGCTTGCGACCATGGTGTGTATTCACCTCGTACTGGCAGGCATGGTTAGGAACCTTTCCTTGTCCGGGTAAGATCGTCCTGTGGCAGGGATCAATGAAACTTTAATAAAGTTACTAGGACTGTCACCAAGGCGTCAATGGGATTCGCCCAGCCTGCCCAAATCGCCAGGCCGATGGTTCGGATAATACAAATAACAGGAGTTGTACGGGTTGCTAAGTGGTGAAAGGACCTGTGCCTGGCTTGCATCTTGCCGATTTCTCGGCGTCGATGGGAGCAATTTACTCGATCGATACGGGTTGCTGAGCGAGCCGGCGTCGCCGCCAAGCCAGCAAGAATTCAATCACGGCTGGCATGATTGACAAGAGGACAATCGCCATGATCACGATGTGAAAACGGCCTTTGACGACCTCGGAATCAGCCAGGAAGAAGCCGCCCAAAAGGAAGATCAGCACCCAGGCGATGCCGCCGGCAACGTTATAGAGCCAAAACTTGCGATAATTCATCTGTCCCATCCCGGCGACAAATGGGGCAAAGGTGCGAATGATGGGAATGAACCGAGCTAAAATGATCGTCTTTCCGCCATACTTCGTATAGAACTCCTGGGTGCGGATGAGATGTTTCTTGTTAAAGAAGCGCGATTCCTCGGAGCAAAAAACCCGCGCTCCGAAGCGCTGGCCGAGGAAGTAATTGACACTGTCTCCAGCTACCGCGGCCACAATGAGCAAGACTAATAACACCGGAATCAGCAGGGGGGAACCAGGACTAGCCGCCAAGGCTCCGACCGCAAATAACAGCGAATCTCCGGGAAGAATAGGAGTCACCACCAGTCCGGTTTCGCAAAAAACGACAAGGAACAGAACCAGATAGAGCCAAGGGCCGAGGGTCCCGGCCAAGTCGTTTAGATGCCGGTCCAAATGCAAGACCAGGTCGATCAGGTTTTGAAGGACTTCCATGCGAGCGTTCTCAGAGGTATCCAAGATCGGTGACAGAAAAGCCCACAGGAAACGTCCTGTGGGCTCAGCTAGCTTAGCATGTGATCTTAGTCTATTTCTTGACGCGCTTTAAGACCACCAGCACCAGACCGTCGCCTTCCTTGGTGGCAAACGCGGTGGGTCGTTTTTCTCCCTTTTCATCGATGCAGATCTTGAGATTATCGCCATCGAGTTCATAGATTCCAGGTCTCTTCTTGTCCTTATCGTTGTCACTTAGCGTGATGAAATCGATGGCCTTGGGCTTTTTGGCGGGATCGATCGTGAAACTGTCTTTTTCTATTTCCTTGCCGTCATTTTTCACGGAGATCTTGTCGCCTTCAATTATCAGTTCTCTGTTTTCGTCCTTGGTATCATCATCTCCTTTGCCGGCTATTTCAAAGGACATTAGTTTCCAGGCGCCTTGGATCTTTTGCTTATCCTCCTTCGCCTTGTCATCCTTCTCGCCTGCGGCCAGACTTGCGCTCATTGCCAAAACGAGGCCGACGAAAAGAACAGTCCATTTTCGCATAATGGTTAACTCCAGCGGAAAAGAAGGGTTCACTTGACTCGTTTCATCATGATAAGTTCCAGGCGTGTTCCTTCCTTGGTGCCATATTCGGAGGGACGCGTTTCACCGCCTTCGTCGTTGCACATCTTCCAGGTATCGCCGTCCAATTCATAAATGCCGAGTTCCGTTAGCGTCTCATCACCTACTTTTCGCGTCAGGTCAATCGTTTTCGGCTTTTTGTCGGGATCAATCTTGATCGTGTATTCGCTACGTACTCTGTCGCCTACTTTAATCGTGAGCTTGTCCCCCTTGATGTTAAATGTCCAATCTTTGTAAGGCTCGACGAGGGTACGGCCTCCACTTTCGACGGACTCAAGTTTCCAAGTTCCTTGAATCTTGTCCAGCTCGTTGTCCGGGGGCGCTGGAGCGGCGACAAGAACACCCAGGGCCAGAAAGATTGCCAAACTTGCCAACATGACCTTGCTCATGAACATTCCTCCGGTAGGCGATTGGGCCTGACTCGATCAAACAGGAAGCTTACCGGCCGCAATCGCAGAAAGAAAGCCGAATTGACGTTGCGGTTCTCGCTCCGGAACTCCATAACCAAACTACAATAAGAGCATGGCAGATCCAACCGAAGCAGACGAACGCCGTGAGAAGCGCATTGAACGCCTGCTGCGATGCTTCCAATTGGCGCACAATCATGAATTGCCCAATCATTTGGTAGCCATTCAAGGGTTAGTTCGTCTGCTGAAACTTGAGATGGCGACGAAACTGGACGAGGGATGTCAAGAAATACTCAACCGGTTGGAGGCTGCCGCGCAGCGCACCGACGAAGTGATCCGCACTCTGGGGGCGGTTGGCCGAGTCGGAGTCGAGACCAGTGCCCGAGCGCCGATCTCCTTGGAGGAAGTAGCCCGGGAGGCCGGCGCGGCGGTCAGTCAGCTGTTTCCCCGAGCGGTCATAGAGTATCATTTCCCTGACGAGCCGGTGATAGTGACTCTGGCAAACTCAGCGCTTCATCAAGTGCTCTACCATTTGCTTCGCCATGCCGCCCAATCGGTTCCCGCTTCGGAATCGGTTCATGTCCAGGTCGGCGCCCGTAAGCAGGATACTGGGTTAGAAATCTGGGTGGCCGACGACGGGCCCGGCCTTTCGAATCGGGAACGTGAACAAGTTCTAGAACCTTTTGCCGGAGATCATCGCCAGGAAGCCGCTCGCGGACTTGGCCTTTTTCTGGTTAGCCAATGGGTTAATTACTGGGGCGGTGAGGTTTACGCTGATTCCAGACCGGGCCGGGGAAGTCTCTTTACCGTGGGTTGTCCGATGAAAGTTGTTCATGGTCCGTTGCAAATAAACAGCGGATCCGGCGCCCTGGACAAAACACTTGGGACAACGGACCAAGCTAAATGAACGAAGCGTTACGGCTATTCCTGATCGAAGACGACGACGACATCGCGCTCCTGATCCGCAAGAGCCTGGAACGGGCCGGGCATCAAGTCACCCGGTGCCGCAACGCTTCGGATGCGCTAATCGTGGTCGGGCAGGATTCACCCGATCTGATCATTCTGGACAACGGCCTGCCCGATATGAACGGGCTCGATCTGCTTCAAACCTTTGCCATCGAAGGCATCCTAGCCCCGGTGTTGATGGTTACGCAGAACGAGGCCGCTCATATGGCCACGCGCGTGCTGCACGCCGGTGCTCTCGACTACATGGTCAAGGATTCCAATCTGGCGTTCCTGACCGAATTGCCCAAGCGCGTGCAGGAATCGGTGACTCGTCATCGACTCCAGCACATGAATCGATTGCTTCAGGAGGCTCTTGAGTCGGCCCGCGACGGCATTCTCATTACCGATCTTCAGGGAACCATCGTCCACGTTAACCAGGCCCTGGAGGCAATGACCGGCTATTCGCGTCCGGAGCTGCTCGGTACCAACGCGCGGTTGCTCAAAAGCAGCCTGCACCCCCCAAAGATTTACCAAGAGTTGTGGAAAACCATCCTCGCGCGATCGAGTTGGCAGGGCGAATTGACCAACCGCCGCAAGGACGGCAGCCTGATTGAGGTGTCACTGACCGTTTCCCCTATCGTCGATGCTCTCGGCAAGATGACGCATTTTGTCGGCATTCAGCGCGACATCTCCGAGCGCAAGCACCTCGAACGCCAGTTGCTGCAAGCCCAGAAAATGCAAAGCGTGGGCACCCTCGCCGGCGGCGTGGCCCACGAATTCAACAATCTCTTGGCGGGAATTAGCGGTTACGCTTCGCTCGGCTTGCGCGAAGCCAATGCGACCCAGACCCTGCGTGACTACCTGCAACGGATAGTTGACCTTTCGGACCGCGCGGCGAAACTGACGCGCCAATTGCTTACGTTTGCTCGAAAACCGGCCCTGACGCGCCAGCCTTTGAGCATTCACAACCTAGTCCAGAGCACGGCCGAATTTGTATCGGACAGCTTGCAACTGGAAGCCGTGATCGATTTCCAGGATCAAAATCCGGACGGAAAATGCTTGATGGTGGAAGGGGATGCCAATCAATTGCAGCAAGCGCTGGTGAATCTCACGCTCAACGCCCGCGATGCTTTGAAGGAGCGAAAAGCACTGGAGGAAAGGGAGAGTAAAGGAAAAACAAGTGATGTGAGTGGCCCGATTTCCGAAGAAAAGGCGGCTTCCAGCCCACCGGCTTCCATGATGTACCGAGTGCGTCACGCCATCGTTGCCAACGATTTACCGACCTTTCCTCAGAATGTGCCACCCGGCGACTATGTTCTTGTCGAGGTAATAGACCAAGGCTGCGGCATGACGACTGATATCCTCAGCCAGGCGATCGATCCGTTTTTCACGACAAAGGATGTTGGTCAAGGAACCGGCCTGGGGTTGCCCATGGTTTTCGGCATCGTTCAGGGCCATCAAGGACACCTGGCCATTACCAGCACGCCGGGGCAGGGCACCTGCGTTGGCCTTTATTTGCCTTGCTTGATTGGATCCTTGCCGCGTGAAACGCTGCGGGCGCCTTTCGAAAGCGGGCAAATTCTCGAGCCGGAGACGTCGCTCGGCCGGCACATTCTTGTAATTGATGACGAAGAGGCCGTCCTCGATATTGTTCGCCGTTTCCTCGAAATTGCCGGTCATCAAGTCATCTGTGCCTCGAGCGGCCACGATGGCCTGGATTGGTTAAGCAAGTCCAAGGAAATTGACCTGGTTGTACTTGACCTAATGATGCCTCGCGAAGATAGCGCCATTACATTTCAACGCATTCGCCAGCGCCGTCCCGATCTGCCGGTCCTTCTGTGCACCGGCATGCCTCAAGCCCAACCGGCTCCCGACCTTCTCAAGAATGGCAGAGTAAGTATTATTCGTAAGCCCTTCCGAATGAATGAGTTATGGTATGCAGTGAGTCAGGCGGTCGCCGCCGGCGCCTAGGCTCGGTTTAGCGGTGAGCCTATGGCGAGCGCAAAGTCCGCGCTCGCCATAGGCTCGCCGCTAAACGATGTGACCGTCATTTTCACTTTTTTCAAAATACCCATCCGCCGCCTGCGAATAACTTCCTGGGAGGAACAACTCCTTCCGCAACTCGGCGTTGCCATCGATTCACAAGTTACATGCTGTCGAAAGGGGTTAGGAAATGTTCAAGAAGCTAGTAGTCGCCTCCCTCGCGGTGTTGGCCGGCCTCATGATTTGGCACAAGACCAGCGTCGGGAGCTACATGAACTTCGCCTGGAAGAAAGCCAAGGCGACGGCCAGCAATTCGGTCCCCCTGGAATGGGAAATCGAACGGCTGCGCGAGGAAGTGGCCAACCTGGTTCCCGACATGAAGAAACAGCTGAGCAGCATCGCCGAGGAGAAGGTGGCGATTGAACGGCTCGGCAAAGAGATCACGGTCGCCCAGACTAACCTGAAGGAGCAGGAAGAGAACATCAAGCAGATGAGGGCCGACCTCAAGAACGTCAAGCCCGACCAAGCGACTGTTTCCTACGGCGACAGGAATTATAAAGTTGAGCGCGTGAAGGAGAAATTGGCCCGGGACTGGCAGACATTCCGCCTCGCCGAGGACAACCTGAAGAACAAGGAGCAGCTGCTCGAAGCGCGAAAAGCCTCTCTGGACGCTGCCCTGCAAAAGCTGGCCGAGATGAAGACTCGCAAGGAACAAATGGAGGTTGAAGTCGCCAAGCTCGAACTGAAGTTGAAGGAACTCCGCGTGGTTGAGGCCCGCAACAAGTTCCATGTTGACGACAGCCAGCTCTCCAAGTGCCAGCAGATGCTCAACGACATCAGCGCTCGCATCGATACCGAGATCACGACCAATGCCCTGCAAGGCCAATTCGTCAACGACCAGATCCCGGTTGGCGACAAGGTCAAGGCCGCCAAGGCGATTGAAGAGATCGATCAACGCTACGGCGAAGTGCAATCCGCGAAGACGGAAGGCAACAAGTAGCTCGCAGGGTCACGAACAGGCAAAATAGGCTCGTCGGAGCCGCAACCGTAAGGGAGCGGCTTCGCGCCCTGTCAATCAATCCGGGGAAGGTCGGTGTCCTCCGCCAACGAGGAACTCACAGGGTCACTTGGGGTGGCCCGCGGGAGCTGCGAGCCGACCTTCTCCGGGATTAAGACTCTGTGGCTAGTGATTGGTGGCTAGATCGGGACATTTGGGTCATAATAGAACCAAAGCTTTTTCTAACCGTCGTTTATCGGCCAATAGCCACTAAATGGAACCAACATGCTTGGCTTCGCGTGGTTAACCTTGCGGCAAGCGGAGGAGGCCCTAAAGGCGGGGCGCCTAGAAGAGGCGCACCGGCTACTGGGTCAACCTGTTGCTCAGGGTCACAAGCGCGCGTGGGAGATGCTGCGGCAAGTCGCTCGCAGGTTCGTCGAACGCGGCCGGCAGCGGCTTAACCACGCGGATCCCGAGGCGGCCTGGCACGATTTGCAAATGGCCGAGCAGATGGAGCGGGCCGAGAATGATGCCGGAGAATTAAGGCAAGATCTAATCAAGGCCGGCATGGTGGAGGCCCGAACCTTGTTGCAGGCCGGTGAGCCGGGCCGTGCCGCCGAGACCCTCGCGCAACTCCGTGACCGGGCCGTCCGCTCGGCGGATTTGCAGTTGCTCGAGGAGGCGGCCAAAGGATGGCTGGCAGCCCGGGAGCTGGCCGCGCGTGGCGAGTTTGCCCAGGCTTTGGATGCGGTGCATCGGATTCGCCGTCTGGTCCCGGAGCCCGCTCCCGCGCTCAATGCCTTCGAGCGAGAACTGGATCAAAGGCAAGAAAGCTTTGGCCCACTTTTAGTACAATTGCACCGGGCGGTCGAAGGGGGACGTTGGCACGAGGTTGTGAACGTTTCCGAGCAAATCCTGGCCGCGGCGCCCCAGCATCAAGAAGCACGCAAGGCACGCGGCCGCGCCTGGAAGGCCATCGAGCCGGCCACGCTGGTGGGTTCAAGAGCGCCAATGCAGGCGCCGGAGGAACCGCCCACGGCATTGCCTGCTCAACGATACTTGTTATGGATAGACGGGGTGGGCGGATTTCTCGTCTGTATGGGCCATCGCATCACGCTCGGGCAGGCCACGCCTGACGCCTATGTCGATGTACCGCTGTACGCGGATGTATCGCGCCATCATGCCACCCTGACACGTGATGGCGAAGGTTACCTCCTCGAAGCAGTCCGGCCGGTACAGGTTAATGGCAAGGCAATCGACCGGGCGCTGCTTCGAGCCAACGACCGCCTTACGCTGGGAACAAGCTGCCAGCTTCAGTTTCGTCAGCCGGTCGCGGTCAGTACATCGGGCAGGCTGGATATTGTGAGCGGCCATCGCCTGCCCTTGGCTCTTGATGCCGTGCTTTTGATGGCGGATACGCTGATTCTTGGTCCGGGCACGCAATCCCACGTGATGCTGCCCGATTTGAAACAGCCGGTAATCTTTTATCGCCACAAAGCGGGCTTGGGCGTACGCCATGCGGGCAACCTGGTCTTGGACGGCCGCAAAGTTCAAGAGCGGGCGGTCCTGGGATCGGCGGCCACCATCACGGGCGATGATTTCGCCCTGGCCATTGAGACAGTCGGGAACAGAATGGGGCGGTTGTAAGAGATGATCGTTTAGCGACGCAAGTTTAGCGGCGAGCCTCGGGCGAGCGCGTAGCGATTCGTTAAGTGGTCTTCTACGTCGGAACACGGAAGCGGCGTCTGTGCGAGGTGTGGTATGAGGTTCACCTACAGTTCCGGGCAACGACCGCTGGACGGCTACACTATAAAGCGTGGCATCGGCCGCGGCGGATTTGGAGAGGTTTACTATGGCGTCAGCGACGGCGGCAAGGAAGTCGGCCTCAAGCTGATTCATGGCAATCAGGACGTGGAGTTGCGCGGCGTCGCCCAGTGCCTCAACTTGAAGCATCCGAACCTGGTCAACCTGTATGACATGAAGACCGACCCGCAAGGCGGACACTGGGTCATCATGGAGTACGTCTCCGGCGAGCCGCTCAGCGTCGTCTTGAGCCGCCATCCCAAGGGATTGTCGCTGGAACTCGCGCGCCAGTGGTTCCAGGCGTTGGCCCAGGCGATGGGCTATTTGCACGATCACGGCATCGTGCATCGCGATCTGAAGCCGGGCAACATCTTTTTGGAAAACGGCACGCTCAAGGTCGGCGACTATGGACTGAGCAAGTTTATCAGCGGCAGCCAGCGCTCGGCCCAGACCCAAAGTGTTGGCACCGTACATTACATGGCCCCCGAAATCTCGACCGGCAACTACAACAAACAAATCGATATCTATGCGTCAGGAATCATTCTCTACGAGATGCTCACCGGCCATGTGCCGTTTGACGGTGAAAGCGCCGGCGAGATTCTGATGAAGCATCTGACGGCCCCGCCTGATCTGAGCAAGGTGCCGGAAGAATTCGTACCGATCTTGGCCAAGGCCCTGTGTAAGAATCCGGCCCATCGCTATGCCAGTATGATGGAGATGGCTCGTGCCGTCACGGACACGGGCGAGGAGCCGCAGGTCGTTGTCGCCGCCGCCAAGGCGGAAACGCCTTTACCGGCTTCACCGCGACGGCGCATGGCGGAACCGGTATTGACCGTTTTGCCCGCCGTATCACCGCGCGGCCAAATGGCGGAATTGTGCGGGTCTATGGCATTGAGTGCCGTCTTCGCCGCCTTGGGCGTTGCGCTTTGGGCTGCCCTGGCCCGGGCGCACGAGGTTAGTGACTTGGGATCCCTTTTCTTTCTGACTGTTGGGGCCTGTTGGGCTATTCTAATTCCGGCGAAGTTTTGGGTAGGGAAGCGCGGCGACTCGTGGGCACGCCGGCTTGTCATGATGGGCTTGGGCGCGCTCCTTGGCCTTGGTGCTTTGTACATCGACGGTTGGGCGCCGCGATCGTCCTTTGCTCAGACCGGCGAAGAACCTCGGCGGGTCGCCCAAATGATGGCCCCTCTGGGCTATTTCGCGCTGGCCTTCTTTGGCCTCCGCTGGTGGCGCATTACCGATCGGCGACGCGGTCAATGGTTCAGCTTGGGCCCCATTTTTGCGGCCGCCTGCTGGGGACTGATCCTTCTGGGCATTTGGTACGACCCCTGGCGCGGCACGTTAGTCTTGAGCATGACGGCGGCCATCGTGCAATTGGTAAGCCCCTGGGAACAACCGCCGCCGCCGACTTCGCGGCGAATGCGCTTGCGCTATGCCTAGTCTCAGCCGGCCCTGCGGCCGAGCGATGATGCGGGAGGAACCGTGATGCGTCCGACAACGTTTGTTTTCCTGGCGATTGTTTGCATTCTGATCGCATCAGTGCGCGGCGGCTCCTCTGGATCGTCCGGAAGGAAAGCGAATTCCAAATCCCTTTTAGTCAAGGTCAACAATAAGGGTAAAGAAACCTCTAGTTCATCCGTCGAGATTTCCTTTTGGACCAAGCCATCTTATGGCCGCAGCGAAGAGATTGCTCGCCAGCTGGCCTTGGAAGCGGCCCAACGGGAATTGATCGGACAATTGGCCAAGAAGATTCCCTCACTTCGCTGGACTCCTTCCATCGAATATATCGATGAGCGCGTTAAGGAAGTGCTCCCGACGGAGGACAAGGTCGAGGTAGACAGTCGCCAAATGCAGGGGGTCAGCTTGCTTGTAGAGATATCAGGCGATGACTACCGTGAAATCGAACATCTGGATCAACATATGCGCCGAGACCAACGCCAAGTCTTTCTCGCCCGTATAGTAGCCAGCATCGTGACAATCTGTGCAGCCGTGGCAGGTTACCTCCGGCTGGACGAGGCGACAAAGGGGTATTACACGAACCTGCTCCGGCTTGGCTCGCTGGCCGTGATAGGTACGGTCGGAGCCGGAGTGTGGCTGCTGGCGTAAGAATAGTGGCTAGGAGTTAAATGGGCGCCTATAGTCGAAAGGGAAAACAAGCGTAGTATTGTCCTAGCCACTACCCTCTAGCCACCCACTCCCATGTCTTCCGATAGTGACCGTCTTCTGATTCAGCAAATCCGCAAGGGTGATCCTGGCGCCTGGGAAGCTTTAATCTCGCGCTATGAGGGACGCTTGCTGGCTTTCGTCGATCGCCGCCTTCATGACCGGGCTGCCAGCGAGGACGTAGTTCAAGAGACCTTTATCGGCTTTCTCAACAGCCTTCCCAATTATGACGAACAGCGCGAGCTTCAGACCTACCTTTTCACAATTGCTTCCCACAAGCTGACGGACCACCTGCGCCGCATTGGCCGGCATCCCCTGCGGTCATTGCCCGAAAGCTCCAGTGACGGCGATGTCCAGCAACCCGCCAAGCAGCCGGCCGCGTCAAGTCTTGTTCGCAGTCAAGAACGGCGTGACTTGGAAACCACCGCCATTGCTCGATGCCTGGGTCAAGTATTGGAGCAATGGCGCGAGCGCGGCGATTGGGAGCGGATCAAGGTTCTCGAACTTCTTTGGGTGAAGGGCTGGGCAAATCGAGACGTGGCCGCCTTCTTGAAGATCAGCGAGCAGCAAGTGGCCAATTTCCGCTTTGCGGCCGTTCGCAAACTCTCCGACTCCGTGCGGCATTCGGGGCTGTCGACCGACGTGTTTCCGGAATTGCAAGGCTTGCCTGAAGGCTAATTGTTTACGTTAATTGTTTACGTTTCGCGCCCGCAGTGAAGCCTGCGGGCGCGAAACGAAAACAAAAGGAGCCGGCGGGCGCGAAACGTAAACAAAGAACTCTATCCGTGGACGTTACCTATTCCATGTTGGTTGAATAGGATGAACCGTGTGTTCCCAGGCCTTATTTGACCTGTTCAACCACCATGCCCTCCATATCCCGCGAAATGCTGGACGCCTATCTCGACGACGCGCTGAGCGACCCAGACACGGCGCGCTTGGAGACGGCGCTGCGTGAATCCGATCATCTAAGGAAGCAACTGTGCAATGTCATCCAGGAGAGAGATCGAGGCGAACATTCGCTCGGCGCTATCTGGCGGCGGGAGCGCTTGAGTTGTCCCACGCGCGAGCAGTTGGGAAGCTATCTGCTGAGAGTCCTTGACGACGGCCACCGCGACTACATCGAATTTCACCTCAACGCCATGGGCTGTTCTTTTTGTCTGGCCAACTTTGCTGACTTGGAAGCCCGGCACAAAGAGCCGGCTCCTCAAGCTCAGAAACGCCGACGGCGTTATTTCGAATCAAGCGCGGATTATTTGCAGATTTGCAAGGAAAAGAAGTAGCATTTACGTTTCGCGTCAGTGGGCCCGAAACGTAAACGGGGAACCGTCGGCCTACTGCTGACGATTTTGTCTTGCCTGTTCCGCCATTTGTAGAAACGTGCGGACCCACTTCATCAAATCCTCGGGCTTCATGTCCTTCTTTTTGGCGGTGGTTGCCTTGCCGCCTATACGTATTGACCGGACAATATCTTTGCCGTCATGGATCTCCGCATCGACAACAACTCGGTCGCCTTCCTTTATGTCTTCCAATTGAATGGGCATGTCATTACGAGTGATCTTGGCGTTTTTGGGAACGACATAGGTCTTTTCGGACTCGCCTCCTTGACTGGAGGGTGCAGCCACCACAATCTCGCGCACGGACAATGCGATGAGCTTTACGGTGGCGGGCGATGCCTCCGCGCCAGCGGGGGTCTTGGATTCCGGCTTGGGCCCGGCAACCTTAATGATGAGCGCGACGTTGTTGTTCCGTTCGTCAAAGGTGATCACGACCTTGCGATTGACGGCAAGGTCAGCGACCGTGAATTGCTCGGAGCCAAACAGCACGCGTGTGTCTTTATTCAGGTTAAATGTGTAGGCGTGGCCGCGTGCCTTGCCCTTTCCTTCAAGAATCAACTCATTCTTCTCAAGGTCGACTTTACTGATAACCCCCCGCATTTCCGCTGCATAACCAGTTCCAGCCAACACGAGGGCAGTCATCAATCCAAGGACTGATCGGCTGACGCTTCTCATGATGCACCTCCCGTGATGATCTTCAATCTTCGGCAATTCATCCACCCTAACGGATAAGCAAGTGGTATGCCAGCTGATACATTGCCGCTCTTCAGAGGGTGTTCTAGACTGACTTATAGAATGAAATCATCACAGTCGGCTCATGGTTGCACCGCCCAAGCGGACGTGGAATTGCGCGAGGCATTGGCGAAGGCCGGTTGGCGCATGACGCGCCAGCGCACGGCGGTTTATGACTTCCTGCGGTCGGCCCCGATGCATCCGACCGCGGAGCAGGTATTTCAGGCCGTGCGCCCAAGCATTCCCAAGCTAAGCCTCGCCACGGTCTACAAAGCGCTCGAAGCGCTTGTGAATGCCGGCCTCGTGGGCAAATTGACCGATCAAACTGGTCGGGCTCATTACGATGGCCGTCGCGACCCGCATTATCACTTTCGCTGCCTTGATACGGGCGAAGTTTGTGATTTGCCTATTCCCTTCGACCCGGCGCTGCTGGACAAGCTCGCGCCCGATTTGGTGGGAACCTTGCGGCGCATGGGATTCCACGTTACCGGCCATCGTCTTGAGCTTCTGGGACAGGCGGCCCCAGGCGCGGCTTCTTGATCTTTTTCACAATTGGACGGGTTTTTGCAGATCGCGCGGCAAGATGTCAGGCCGGAAGAAATCCGCGCCTTGAATGCGGATGCGCTTGAGCGGCCAGGACTCCGTAGGAGTAACTTCGAGCGGGCCATTTTCGGAAACGACAAATGTATCGCAAGAACATGCCGACCCAACGCTGGCTCGCCAAGTAATGCTCCATCCGGATTCAAAAAGGTCCTCGGTGTGTGGCAGTAGAGGCATTTCCACGGGGGCGTGGCCCGTGACATGGCCTTGCGGGCACAAGAGCCATTCATGCTCGAATCCGGTGAGGAGATAAACGCGCCGGCCGGCAGTCAAAACTTCGCGTGGGACGGCATCGGGCCAAGTGGAGGCAAGATAGGTCGCTGACACCTTGCAGGCCGCATTGTGCTCCCTGCGAAGATCCGGATCGACTTCGCCCAAACAAACCGTGCGGCTAGCCGTCGCATGCAGGCCGTATTTGCGCGCCGTCGCCGTGAGAACAGCGTACTTTTCAATTGGTGTGGAAGTGAAGCTGCACTGCCTGTACATCCGGGATCGGCCGTCGGCGGCAACGCTGATGTTCACAACTTGGGCGCCCCGGTGCAGCAGGCGATGGCTGATTTGCCCCGCGATTTCTCGTTCATTCACACCGGGCTGCAACGTTCGGCAACAAGCTTCCAGAGCATGGCTGACGATCTGGCCCAGAGCCTGCAAGCAAGCATGTTCATAAGCGGACAAACTCGACCGCAGCCGGCGTAGAGGCGTCTTGATGGACTTCAGCTGGCCAAAGCCTGTATCGCAGGCAACATGTCGGCCCTGGCATAGAGTGGTCAAGAGTTGCTCGCGGCCCCAATTCCAGGGCCATTCCTTGAGCTGGAAACCCAATCCATCGAGTTCCTCGTCGAAAAGCCTTTGCGAATCGATATTGGAGGCGATCAGCCAGCGCTGCTCGGCACTGAAATAAAGAGCGGGCTGTTCGCCGGGATCAATGATGCCGCGCGCCAGGGCGCCGCTGGTCAACCAGGCAAAGTTTTCCGGGTCGAGGACCAAGAGTCCTTCACAGTCAATCCCTTGCAGTAAGGCGGCGATGCGCGCCTGCTTGGCATCCACATCGGCCCGGCGATCCGAAGTGGGTTCTCGAGCCGCCTGACCATCAACGGGCGCAACCCGTTGCAATAGCGTTTCCGCAGGCGCGTTCATGAGGCCTTTCACCGATGCTCAGGCTACCATTCCGGGCTAGGGGAAACCCGATAGGAAAGGACGATAAACAATACGACTTGAGAATATCACGGACTCAGGCGGATGCAAGATGTTCATCGTCGGATGGCGCCCCTAAGGAACATGGGAGGGCTCTTGAGTCCATTTCCCGCTTGGGGAGGTGAAATGAAAGCATTATTGCTTGGAGGTAGATCCGGAGCGATGAATTGAAAGCAGCAAAACGGGGAGGCAAACTGGCTTGGACAGGACAATCCGGCCCGTAAAAACCTCGCTAATGGGGCCAAAAAGCCTTGGTTGGGGAGAATCCAAAGAGGCCTGTGCGCACCTTTGACGGTCCCGGCCTTGAAGGGAGGTGTCCGGGGGGTGACATGAGACGAAAGCGCATCCGTGCCGGGCGAGCATGTATACTATACAAGCGAACATTGCCCATCAAGCGTTGTTGGAGAAGTGGGTGCCCGCAGCTCGCTTGAAGGGCTTTTTCGAGGCGAGAGACGAGGGAAGATACGCCACGAACGAGGTCACCTTGTCCACGGCGGCGGAAAGGCGTTTCTGGCATAACGCTGAGCTAGTTCCAGATAGCTGGCGCAGATTGAATGGGTCCGCTGAAGTTCTTCGGCCGTGATTTCGCGTACCACCTTACCAGGAACGCCCACTACGACCGAGCGCGGGGGAATGCGCCGGCCTTCGGTCACGACCGATCCTGCCGCGATTAGACACTCCTCTCCGATTTCGCAGCCCGTGAGCAAGAGGGCGCCCATTCCCACCAGAGAATCACGTCCAATGCGCCGGCCGTGCAACACGGCCCGATGGCCCACTACAACTCCTTCCTCAATGTCCTGAGGAATTTTATTGTCGGTGTGAACGATGCTGCCGTCTTGGATATTGACGCGTGGACCAATAGTGATGCGCGCCAGATCGCCGCGAACAACCGAGGCAAACCAAATGTTGGCCCCCGGCGACAACACGACGTCTCCCGTAACCACGACTCCCGGCGCGACATAGTAATCCTGAATTGATTGCATAAAAAACATCCTTACGGGGGGCAGATGTTCAAGTTGTGGACAGAATGTTTCCGCAAGCATCTGTCGAGTAGATGGTTATTGTATAAGGCGCGGCTGACTGGTAAAACACACCCGGTGTCAGGATCGGATCAATTCCCGCCTGCCGAACTATTCCAGTGAAATCCGCCGCGCTATTCTTCCCGTTCGATCTATTCGGCAGTGCCGGCGCCGGAGAGGGCGTCCTTCTATTGGCCGATGCTCTACGCGAGATCCTGGAGGATAATCGCCGCGAAAAGGCGCCGACCCGCGCGCGGTCCTACGCCAAGAAAGTTATTCTCGAAGAGTTTTCGTTCGATGATTTGCCCTCTTATCTCGACTGGCAAGGAAAGGCTCGCGAGGCAATACGAAAGTCCCTCGGCAAGGATTTCCTTCTTTGGTTCACGGGCAATCACCTCGGAGCTTTACCTCTTTACGAAGAATTGGGTCGTCAAGACGGCGAATCCCTAGTACTCCAGTTTGACGCTCACCTGGACATTCACCATTTCGACGAATGCTCGAAAGAGCCGTCGCATGGCAACTTCTTGATGCACTGTTCCGCACCGTTGCCGATGGTGATTAATGTGGGGCATCGTGAATTACTACTCCCCGCCAATCACGTCCACCAGTACTACCAGCTGGTCATCCCCGCCGACCAATTTACATCCGATACCGACGCGGCTCTCGTGCTCCTTCAGGATGCTGTCCTGTCAGTGGACCGGATTCTGATTGACATCGACTGCGACGTTTTCGATCCGGCCTTTTTCCCTGCCGTTACGCGTTGCCTGCCGTTCGGCCTGAGCCCTGCTCAAGTGCTGCGGGCGATAAACGCTGTCTGGTCCGAGCGCATCGTTGGCGTTTCGTTTTCTGAATTCAATCCCGCCGGCGACCGGGCTGATTTGTCCTTAACCACGTTGATATGGCTAATGGAATACCTGTTAATCAAGCGCCATGAATGATCTCTAGCGGTGGGCCTTTGGGTAGCGCAACGCCCTTCCCGGAGGCTCGCCGCCAAACCGGTATTGATTTTTGCATCACGCGTTTTATGACCTATACTTTTATTACGTCAAAGTCCACGAGGAGCATTATTAACTGAGCGAGCCGGACAAGTGGCCTCCCATACGGCAGGGGGGAGAAATTTGCATGGAACCCCTATACACGCGACGCTCAAACCCAGGAGCGGATCCCAGGACGGGAATGTTAGATCTTTCCGGTTCAATACCAGATGTTTCTAATTCGACTCCACTCCGACTCTGCAAACAAATTGCTCAAGACAACTCCAAGTGTCCACGTTGCGGAGGTGTGCTAATCAATCCGGAAAGCCTTGGCTTATGTCAGGGTTGCGGTTATCTGCGCACCTTGGAAGAAAAACATGAGCAGGTCGTCTTGCCGGCAACCACACCCTTACCGGCTGCCTCACCCTTGGCCAATCCAATCAAGATGATGCCGGCCGCTCCATCGCGTCTTCAATTGGCGGATCTTTGGCCTGTATTCGAATCTTCGCCTGCCTGGCTCTGGCGCCTCTTGGCCGGCATTGCAGTAATCGGCATGGTGTCCTTTCTGGCGGGCCGATTTCTTCCACCGGATTCCTTAGCTCGTGCTCTGTGGGGTACAATCCAGGTCGTGTTCGGCTTAACCCTGGCTATTCTCACGCAGTTCTATGCCGTGTTGCGCGTTTCGGCCAACGACGCAGGCCTAGGTGGCCAGCATATCTTTATGTTTTCGGGCCGCCTTTGGGGGCAAGTGCTGCGACAATTGCCGAAAACCCGCTGGCTGATTTGGCTGGAGGCTTGGGCAATTACAGGGACCGGTGGCGCGGTGCTTTGGATCGGCGGCTTCGGCTATTGGTGGCAGATTTACCATCCGCGCGAGATGGTGAATCACGAATTAGTAGAAGCGGCCACCAGCTGGGAATCCGGGGAGGCGCCAACAAGCAAGCCGAGTGGCTTTCAACCTGGGGAAGCCAAACCGCCAACAACTTCTGCGGATGTTCGACCCACCATGCAAGTAGCCATCATTGGCTACCTTCCCGACGAAGAGGGTAAGCCAGAGGGACTGGTTATAGCCCGGTTGGCTGACGGCAAATGGATTGCCGCAGGCATGGTGCAGCGCGGATTGTTGCCTGAGCAGGCGCTGGAAATGCGAGATCGACTGCGCAACCTCGAGCAATTCAAACCCCAGATCCCCGGTCTCCTTGTAGCTAAGGCCATTTGGGTCAAACCGGAATTGTTCTGTACCGTTCACTATTCCGGGGTCACGCGATCAGGAAAGCTCGTAGACCCGAGTTTTAATGAATTGCTCAGCAATCCGCTCCCTTGAAGCTTTTGAATCTCGATTGGCTTTCAGCTAGCGCGGTTCCCGAATCAGGTTGACCCCAACACCGGTATTTTTGCGGAAATAGGCCTGCATTACCTTGAGGTGATGCGGGCACAGATAACGAATTGAACTGGGCTTACAACCTGTGCTCAGCGGACTGGCGTTTAGCCACCTGCCATAGCCCGCCAGTCGCCGGAGAGCCGCCAAGCCCTTGTAATAACCCAATCTTTGCTCGTCCACGCGCATGCGCTTCTTATATTCATAGGAGTACCACATTCGCAGGAGCGAGCGGCCAATCGGCAGCATAACCTGACTAAAAGGTGAGTTATCGCCGACGGGGCAGCAGTCCATCAGCATCAATGTAGTTGCGAAATCAGCGTGGGAGTCACCGATATCGGCCTCCGGCCAATCAAGAACGGCCATCGCCCCATCGGGGCGGCGCATCAAATTGAGCGGATGATAATCGAGGTGCAGGATACTCGGTTTGTCAGGCTCGGGTGGGCGATGTTCTTTCAGCCATCCCAGGCCAGGAGCTAGGCCGGCCAAATTGTATTCTTCTAACAAGCCCTGGATTTCCTCCAAACGACGGTCCAATAAGGATTCCGAAGGCGCGGGGAAATTCCGTGTCGGCAGTTGGTGCAGCCGAATCTGAGTCAGGGCCATCTGATAGGCGGTCGGCCATAACCATAGCGGTGTTCGTGATAGGAATTCAACGAGGGTCCAGCCCTGGACTTGTTCCATAACAAGAAAAGGCCCGCCGAAAAGCGAGCAGTCCTCTTCAAGGAACTTTGGGAATGGCGCAGGAAAGCCGCGTTTTACGAGGTGCTGCTGGACCTCGAATTCATGCCTGGCGCGAGGCAGCCCTTGAGTACTCGAATAGATCCGGACGACGAGAGGTCCGCGAAGCTCCGACGGCAGGCAATCGACCGTTTTCAAACGGAAAGCATAAGTATGAGTTTCCCAGCCATTGGGAATGTAGACAAGGCCTTCGCCAAATCGGAGGAAAACGTCTCGGTACCTTTCCTTCAGATAATGCAGAAATCCCTTGCTGACATCTTCCCCGTTGCCCGGATCATATCGAGGCAAGGCAAAGCCACCTTGCCCAAAGCCCTTTGTGGTTTGTGGCCCCAAGGCTGGGCGGAAGGCAATAGCAGAGGCGCAGTAGTCGAGTTCGTACATATCGTTTCCTTGGTATTCCCGAAGCGGGAATCATCCTTGAAACGACTTCCATGAGGGGATTTCGCGCGACCTGAGAAGGAAACAGGGCGCGTGGGCAACATGAAGAATCTAGCATCAAATACCCGGTAGGATTTGATGACTTAACCTGGCAATGCTTAGTTGGAGCAAACAGCATGCCAGTCAATAGACTTCCGCGGGGCTGCCTTATGATCGAACGACTTTGTAACCCTTGAATTGCGCTCGATTTGTCCTTCATTATTCAGATTTAGTTTTTTCTGCGCCGCAATAATGTCCAGCATCAAAACTGCAGCTACTAAGGAGCCGGGGAGAAAGTAGACAAAGAAACTCGACTGGTTGACTTGACTGCCAGGCTAAACCATCCTCTTTGTTGTATAGGCCAATTTTTCGATAATTGGTCACATCGTCCAGTGACAGGTATTGGTTGTTCTTGAAGAAGTCTACGCCCGGTGATGTCGGGCCCCCGGGGGTCAGGCGAAAGATGCTTGCATGGATATCCCAGCTTTCTTAGCGCGAATTGCCGAGGATCCGCGACTACCAATGCCGCCGGGTCTTGCCTTGGGCGTGCTCGAAAGGGCCAGTCGCTCCGACTGCCGTCAATGCGACATTGCGGAATTAATCCGCGTAGACGCCTCGTTGTGCGGCAAATTACTGCGCACGGTCAACTCGGCCCTTTACGGCCTGCCGCAAAAAGTCGCCTCAATCGATCGGGCCTTGGCGCTGTTGGGCGACAAGGCATTTCGATCGCTAGTATTGAGCTTCTCCTTGCCGGCCGTCCAACGCCAGACCCGGCCCTCACCCGAGACACGCGATTACTGGAAGCTGTCCGTTGCTGGGGCAATTCTGGCTCAGGCTATTGCGGTGCGAATGGGCCGGGCCGGCCCCGAGGAAGACTTGGTGGCTGCTCTGCTGCGCGACTTGGGCATCCCCATCCTTCAGCAGATGGCCCCCGAATCGTATAACACGCTTCTCTGTAAGCCCATCGAGGTGCTGGCTCACCACCAATGTGAACTGGAGGAGGAAACTCTCGGTATTAACCATGCCGAAGTTGCCGCAATCGTTCTTTCAAAATGGCACTTGCCGCCGGAAATCACCGAGGCGGTCCGGTATCACCATCATCCCGAAAAAGCTGCTGGGCAATCCGAAATCATCCGCCAGCGTGCTCGAGACTTACGGTTCGCCTCGTTAGTCGCCCAGTTGCAGATTAGCCCCACCCAGCCCAGAGTGATGTGCGAGGTCTTGTGGCTGGCACGCGAAGAATATGGCATGGACCAGGCGGAACTTCGCAAATTCCTCGAACCAATCAACAAACAAGTCCAAGACTTCGCCTCTTTCCTCGACCCTGGTCCAAGCGACAAGTATACGAGTGTCGTAGCCAACGCCACCGAAGAACTCGTCAAGCTGACGGTCGAGATGAGCGCCGACAATTTGCGCGCCCGTGAGGAAAAAAACCAAGCGGAACGAGAATCGGCCAAGATTCGCGCTTCGATCAAGGGAAGGAATTCCCGCCGGCTGGAGACAAGCAAGAATCACAAAATCACGCTCGCGGCGCCGCTGCATGACCCGCAAGACGCCGGCTTCTCAGGGGAGCAATCCCTGCTATCTGAAAACCAGTTCAAGCCTTCTGGTTTGCCTGATGATTTGCCCCCAGGCTTTCTCACGCCGCCGAAACACTACGGTCATATCGGCTTCCTGGCGGAGTATGAAATCATTGATGTCCTGGGACGGGGCGGCATGGGCCTCGTCCTCCATGGGCATGACACTTCCCTGGACCGCAAGGTAGCAATCAAGGTCTTGGCGCCCCAGCTGGCGGTTGTCGAGATTGCCCGCAAGCGCTTTGCACGCGAAGCGCGCGCCGCGGCAGCCATCCATCATGAGCGGGTCGTGACGATTTACGCCGTCAGCGAAGCGGCTGGTTTGCCCTACATGGTCATGGAATTCGTCTCCGGCCGGGCGCTCCAAGACATGGTCGAGGAAGATGGACCGCTCGATTTCAAACTGCTCTTCCAGGTGGCCATTCAAATCTGTGAAGGTCTTCAGGCGGCTCATGCCAGCGGTCTGATCCATCGTGACATCAAGCCGGCCAACATCCTGCTGACCAACGGCTTTCCTCAAGTCAAAATCACCGATTTCGGCTTGGCTCGGGCCGTGGACGATGTCAGCATCACACAAAAGGGCATCGTCATGGGCACGCCCCAATATATGGCGCCCGAGCAAGCGTCTGGCCAGAATCTCGATCACCGCGCCGATCTCTTCAGCCTCGGCAGCGTTCTGTACACCCTGGCAACGGGCATTCCTCCATTCGACGCTCCATCCATGGGGGCGGTCATGCGCAGTGTCTGCGAGGATACGCCGCGGCCTATTCGCGAGATGAACCCCAAGATTCCGCACTGGTTCGTGGAAATCATCAAGCGTTTGCACACAAAGAATCCCGTTGACCGTTATCAACACGCGGGCGAGGTATTGGGCGCGTTGCTGCAACACGCCAAACCTCTTGAGCCGGTGTCCAGCCCGGATTTTCTACTTCCAGTCTGAGCGCGATTGATTGATAAAGTAATCCGCCGCTCCGCGGCCGCATTTCCGCGACGTATTGTCGGCCTAGTTTCCTCGTCGGTTACCTTAACCGCCCCTGTCCGCTCTTCCGAGCGTGCCTTCTCTTTCCAGAGCATTTGGTTACAGTGTTCAGTAGCCCTTTCGCCCCGCGAAAAAGGAAGCCTTATGCTGCTGGACTTCTATGGTTTGAACTTTGACACCAACCGCGTCACGTTTTACCTCTGGTCGCCCTGGCGAGCGGCGGCCCTGGAACATCGCCTTTTCGAGAGCATTCGTAATCTTCCCAAAGTGGAGACCGAAGAGTTGCCGGATGAGTGGCGCATTCACCTCACCGATGCGAAGACTTGGCGCAGTGCGGTTCAAGCGGTGTCGAGGGTTCTCAAAGGCTGGCAAGAAGATGCCGAACCGGGAAGCGAGCGACGGACGTGGCGCTGGCTGATCGACGGTGACACCGATTCGGATGGGTACGACCACACCAGCGAGCCGTTTAGTCTGTGGGGCATTATCCGCGTGACTCTTGAACGCGGCGGCCCCGGCGAAGTGGAAAAAGGGGAAGACATTGATCTCGAAGGCTTTGGAATGCGCTTCTGGGGCGAAATTGGCGAAGGCAGAGCAACCTGAGAATTGGGTAGTAGGTCAATTTGCAAACCGGACACTTGCTTATTGTTTGGTCGAAATGCCAGCTCCTGTGTCCCCGATCTTCCCTGCTCTACTGAAATAGCAATCGTTTCTGCTAGAACAGTATTCGTTTCATATAGACGCCACCAGTAGAGAAACGATCTTTTTTCCGGAAGCCTTTGGGGCCTATGGTCTTAGGAATGATCGTTTCTCCACCCCCTTACACACTCCCTGGGGCGGTCGGAAACGAACCTTCTTGACCCGATTACGTCCGTAGCAGCAATTTGCACTTTCGTTTCTCATTTTTGTCGCCTTTGATTCTCAAATAATTGGACATACAAACGATTGTGGAACAGTTTATGCACCATTAAAGGTAGAAACACTGTGATAAAGTCGCGCCCTTGAAAGAGAACCCTAATATGACAAGTCGTTGCATCGCCGAGAAGTTCCTTTTGACAGCCGGCATAATCGGCTTGTTTGGAGTCCACGTTTGCCCGGCGGCCGCCCAAACGCGAGGAACGGCTGCCCCAGCAAGTCAGACTTCAAGAGGAGTCCCTGCCGGGAATTCCAACGTTTTTGGAGGTAGCGGCTTTGGCAGTCGGGGCACTTCATTTGCGGGGCCCTCTGCGTTTGGCAACAGCGTTTTCACCGGAGGCACTAGATCCGCGGGAACCGGCAACAGCCCGCTTTCCCCCGGTTCTCCGATTGGCGGGATCGGCATAGGTATTGCCTCGCCGGGCGCACCGATGACCAGCGTGGGTTCTCCGGCCCCGGGCGGAAGCATAGTTGGGCCTGGAAGTTTGGCTCCCGGCGCGACCATTACCACACCTGGCAGCCCGCCGCCCGGAAGTCGCTTGCCTGGTAATACCGCACTAGGCGGCACAACGCCTGGAGCCGGCACGTCGACCTCCAGCACAGCGGAGTCTAATCCTTTAGCCACTAGTTTCGTCAACCCGGCATTCATTGGCCTTGGCGGTCCAGTTACGTTTCTTCCCTTTGGGGCAACGACGTCATCCGACGCGCCAAGCGTAGTCGCCGTAAATGGTGAAATCGTTCCGCCTATGTCACCCAACCAGTCCGGCCTCCTTGGTACAAATGCGACCGTTCCTGCAACCTCCAACGTGTATTCCCCCTATTACGCCGGCCCCTTTGTCACTGGAATGATCGGTAGCCCGACGATGTTATTGAGTCCCGCGGGGCAAGCTGATGGCACAACGGCTGGCAATACTGGGAACGCCTATCGAAGCTCTGGTCAAATCATCCTGAGCACCGGCGGCACGGTTACGGGGCCAGACAGTTTAACAGCGAGTCCAGGCAACGCGTCTTTTGGCGGGCTGCGAGCGGAGGTGCAGACCATCCTGGACCGGTCCTCAAAGATTCAGTCCAAAGGCACGATCCAGGTGGGTCTTGAAGGCAACACCCTGGTATTGCGCGGGCTCGTTAAGAATGACCATGAGCGCAGACTGGCGGAGGCCATCGCTCGCCTGACGCCGGGGGTCCGCGACTTACGAAATGAACTGGCTGTACGGACAGAAGCCGTTTCAGCCGTGGCAAATCGTTAAACCTTCGTAAAACTTGGCCTCCGGGCGACCGCCCGTTTTGGGCAGCCTGGAGGCCATTTCAACGGCCTGAAGTTTAATTGATTATCCTCATGGTCCGAGATGCCAGCTGCTCGGTAGCGGGCACGCCAGGGTCAACACCTGCCCGGCGCATAGCTTGAAGATGCCCGCACAGCATCCGCCAGTCCGCCAGCGTGTCAACGTCATACCAGGGCGGCAACAACGCCAATCGCCAAGAAGGATCACCTAGACGCTTTATGGTTTCCGTAAGAACATCCCGACTACCCCAGGAAATGCCATCGAAAATGGGGGGAGTCCGCCTCGCGCAACCGAGCAAGTAGTAGCCGCCATCGAATGCCGGTCCCAAAACGACATCGACTTTGCGCAACTCTTCAAAAGCTTCATCGATAAAGGTTGTCGGCAGCGTCGGGCTGTCCGTGCCAACGATCACTACGCGCTCGACACCGGCGTGAAATTGACTTGTTATAAAACGGGACAGCCGTTGTCCCAAGTTACCTTTACCTTGCGGGGTCAAGGTGAAACGGCGGTCGATTTGACTAGCGAAATAATCCTGACTTTCGGGCGGATCACAAACCAGGAAAAGACCATACGGCAAAACAGCCAACCTCTTAGAGAGATCAAGGAGAAAGGCAGTAGCCGCCTCGGCGGCGAATTGCGGCGAGGTGTCCGCGGCCAGGCGCGTCTTGACCTTGCCGGCAACCGGCTGCTTGGCGAAGAGAGCGAGAACTTCTTGAGGCATCCAGGAATTGTATGCTCTCGGCTATTTCTTTGGCCGATAGCTTTGCCGGATTTGGTCGGCGACGTATTGCTGATAGCGTTCCTCAAGAACATTGATATCGCTTCCGAAGGCCGCGCAGAAATCAGTCAGGCGGTGCTTGGGAGTATTACGTGTTTCAATTGCTTTGAGATAAGCGCGCAGGGCCTTGGGGCGTTCTTCCATGAGGAGTTTGAAAAGGGCCCAACTTTGAGCATACCCCATGAGCAAATTTGGCCCTGTTGCCTGGCCGTTCCCCGCCCAGGCATCGCCGCTAACCAGGTCGCGCAAGGGGATGAGTTTCTGGCCGCCTTTCACCGCCTGAACCAGAGTTTGCAAGCGCTCGTCGTTGGGTTCCCCAATGCCTTTCCAGGTTCCGTGATCGACCGGCTCGCAATAACACGCCAGTCCCTCGGCCAGCCAGACCGGGACATCGCCAAGACGATTGTGCAGGCCGGTGTTGAAAGCCAACAAATGACCCGTCTCGTGCATAATCGTGCCGATGTTGACGTTGTTACGAAAATCCTTGGCCTGACGATTGGTGGCTCCGGAAGCCTTTTCGCGCTCGGAGGGCGACGCGATATTCTTCACGGCGTCTTGGACTTTTTGTTTTTCATCAATGAATAGGGGATTGCTGGCATAGTCGAATACAACCAGCCGATTGGTGCGCAGATCGAAGAGCCCGGTGATGCTCGATGGCATGGATCGGCCTAGGTAGGCGTCAAACCCCGCCTGCGAGTCGAAAATGGCGACCATCATTTTGTTCGCAGGCTTGACGATCGGGAATCCCTGGCGGCGAAAATGGTCCAGAAACTGGTTGTAGATCATCTCGCAATGACGCAGATACTGACGCGTAATTTCATCGTCGGCATTACTAAAGGCCGTGAAATGCTTGCTGTCGAACCGCGACACGGGGGAGAGCTTGTTCTTGGCCGACAGGTCAACCATCAATTCGCCGAATTCTTCGATTTCGCTTTCCGGGCCCGCGTGAACGTGGAATGCCGTGCAATAAAGATAACTGTTCGGGTGCTTGTCGTCGTCCACCAAAACCAAGCGCAGCGTTTGTCCGCGATAAGGACTCAAGTCCCAGACATACTCCCGGGGTTTGCCTTGATCGGGCGGCAAAATGACTGTCGTGGCTTGCCAGCCAGAAGCTAAACGGACTTTCTTTGGGACGGTATCGCGTTGCTCTGTTTCAAGACGGATGTCGACAAGGACATCGCCTTCCTTCTTCCCCGAGTGAAAGGCGTACGCCTTGCAACTCAGCGAACTCGCTCTAGGTGAAACGGTGAAGGTTCGCTCCACCAGCCCAGTAACTCCAGTCGTGCCGCAGTCGCTGCTACAGACGGCGAAGTTGCGACTGGGCCCCTGGCCCTGGGCCGTGGTGAGGTAAAACCCTTCTCCCTTCCAACCGTGGAGCGTTCCCAGACTAAAATCGAAGTTGTCGCTGGTTGGCTTCGCGGCCGTCGGAGAGCAAGATAAGAGTATCCACAGGGCAACGTGCATGTTGAACTCGTGTTAGAATAATAGCAAGGATGGAGCCTCAGCGCGTGGAGGCAGCGACTGAGGAGGACTCGTGCAAATATGGGATATAAATGGCGAACGGTCCAGTAAGTGCCTTTTCCTTGCTCTTGCCCGGCTTAGTAATGGGCCTTTATTTGCAAAGAGTCGTTTGGTCGCAAAAGGCGAGCAGAGGCAGGAGAAAGACCCTGGGGGTATGGTATCGGCGGCAAGATGGGTTACAGACTTAGAGCATCCCGCGGATTTATGGAAGCATCTGCCTTTCTTGGCGAATATAGAGGTGTGATGCCGCTCCTCCAGGCGGCCGGATCACTAAGCTTTTGACTACCATTCCCAGCGCCATCTATAATGGAGCGCGACCCCGACGGGGAGATCGTATCCTTGGTTTTCCCTTGAGAACGTTCCCCAGCGCCCCATCCGGCACGAGGCAACCGCCCTTCCAGGCGAGGTTTAACATGGTCACGGCCTCAGCGACTTCATTTCCGAAGCTGGCCAGTCCGCGGCCGGCGCGGTTCACTTTGCTAGCCTTGGCAACCGGCGTCATTATCGCCACGCCATTCTTTTCTTGCCCTGCGACTGCCCAGGAGGCTGGCGTCGACGGCGTTTTCATCACTGTGCAAAGCCCGATCACAAGCGAGGTCAAGGATCGGGTCAAGGACGTAACCATGAGGGCCATCCAACGATTCAAGGATGCCGACGCCCAGCGCCCCGCCAATGAGCGCAAAGTGTTCAAGATTGTTTACGATTTCAGCCCCACCAACAATGGGCCGAGCAGTTCGACCGATTTTGGCGCGTGCTTCGAATTGGCGAAGTTCCTTCTGGGCCTTCAAGAAGCAACCTCCATCGCGTTTGTTCACGGCGAAGTGACTGGCCATTCCGTGCTGCCCGTGCTGGCCTGCCGCGACATTGTCATGTCCTCGGAGGCGAAGCTGGGGAACCCGTTGAGGGATCAGAAAGACGCCTTAATGGACAGCGAACGGCATTTCTATCGCGATATCATCAAGGATCGCCGCTGCCCCGCGATCGTTTTGAAAATGCTCGATCCCGACATGGTGGTCTTGCGCGCCAAAAAAGTCCGCGACGGGACGAAATGGTTCATTGATTCCCGGCTCAAAGACGCGGAGTTCAAGAACGGCATCATCGTAACCGATCCGGACAAACCAGCCGTTGACAGGGGGCCGAACAGCACGATTTATACGGCGGAACTAGCCAAGGATCTCGAGCTTTGCCAGGCCATTCTCGACAACCGCCAAGGCGTCAAGGAGGCCTACCAATTGCCGTTGAGCAGTCTGCGCGAGGACGCGCTGCTGGGGCGCAATCCCAAGGCCTTTCTCATCGAAATTAAAGGACAGCTGAATTCCGCCGAGGCCTACAAGCGACGCATGCGCCGGGCGCTGGCTCAGAAGGCGAATATCTTGATTGTTCAGTTGGAGTGTACGGGCGGTGATCCCCAAGCCGGCCGCGAACTGGCCGAGTTCTTGAGCAAGCCCGCCGCCGAGGAAGGCGAGACTCCTTCCGCCCTGACCATCGCCTACATTCCCGCCAACAGCAAGATTTCCGATGTGGGATTGTTTGTCGCATTAGGTTGCACGGAAATCATCATGGACAAGGAGGGAACGGCGGTCGGCGACATGGCCAGCTTGTCCGCGCCCGACCTGAAGGCCGCACGCGACGCTATTCTCGATCTGGCCGAGAAACAGGGTTATCCGCCTCTCCTTATCAAGGGCATGTTTGACAAGGAGCTAACGCTTTATCAGGTTGTATCACGGAGGGGGCTTAGCGAATGGCGTATTATCAGCGGCGAGGAATATGAAGCGGACCGGGGCGGCAAAAACCCCAAGTGGAACGGCAATTTGATCAAGCCCGGCGGCCCGCAAGGAAATCTATTAACGCTCAACGCGGAGGAAGCCCAGCGGCTTCATCTGGTCCAGCATGTGGTGGATGGTTTGCCGGAGCTTTATAAGCTGTACGGGCTCACTTCGGTGCAAGTTCGGAAAGCAGGCCCCGACTGGTTGGACCGCTTGTCGGACTTCCTGAGAGACCCCTGGACCGGCGCCATCTTGGTCATGCTCGGCATCACCTGTTTGATCCTGGAACTGAAGCTGCCCGGCGTTGGTTTGCCGGGCGTCGTGGCGGCGGTGTGCTTTATTCTGTTCTTTTGGGCTCATCTGGCGGATAGCCCATTTTGGCTGTTGGCGGTTTTGCTTTTCGTGCTCGGCTTGATCCTCCTTGGGCTCGAAGTGTTTGTGTTGCCTGGGCTAGGCGTCGCAGGCATCAGCGGTACCGTCCTGGTCGTCCTCAGTCTGGCCCTGGTGACGCTGGAAAAGCAGCCGGAGACCCAGGAAGAATGGGTCAGCTTCGGGACCACGATGGCGAGCTTCGGACTAAGCATGATGGGAGCGGTAGTGGCGGCGCTCACCGTCGCGTGGTATCTTCCATCTATCCCCTACGTTAATCGCTTGGTGTTGAAGGCGCCGGCGGATCAGGCGGAGGGGGACGAAACCGCGGCCGATCTCGTGTCGCCGCAGTTGGCCGCGTTGCTCGGTGCCATCGGCGTGACGGTCACCCCATTACGCCCTGCCGGCAAGGTCAAGTTCGGCGATGAATACGTCGATGTCGTCACCGAAAGCAGCTACGTCCAGCCCGGCAGCCGCGTTCAAGTCATTGAGATTGAAGGCAATCGCATTGTAGTAAAGGAAGTCTAACTTTGTCCGTTGTCAGTGGTCAGTTGTCAGTTGCAAACTCGAAAGACCCCTTGGACCGACACCATTGGATTCTTGGCAATTCACAACGGACCACGGACAACTGACCACGGACGATGAAATATGGACTCCATGAATCTGACGCTGGCCTACACGCTCATCGCCGTGGGGTTTCTCCTCTTGGCGGCCGAGATGTTTATTCCGACCAGCGGAACGCTGTTTGTGCTCGCACTGGCTGCGATCGCGGGGGGCGTGATCATGGCGTTCATGTATGACTCCTCAACAGGCCTGCTTACCCTGGTAGTCGTTGTCATCGCCATGCCGGTGGTGGGAAGCGTGCTCTTGCATTACTGGCCCAAGACACCGATGGGCCGGCGTCTGTTTCTAAGCACGCCTCAGGATGATGAAAAAGCCGCCAAGATGCCTGTCCATCTGGAACTGGAAGCCCTCCGCGGCCGCTTCGGCAAGGCCCTCGGGGCTCTGCGGCCTTCGGGAATCGTCGATTTCGACGGCTGGCGCGTCGATGTTATCACGGAAGGCTTGATGGTTGATTCCGGCCAGTGGGTCCGGGTCATGGACGTCAAGGCGGGCAAGGTGGTTGTCCGTCCCGTGGAGAAGCCAAACCTCGACGATTTGGAAAACACCGATTTCCGTTAATCATCATGCTTTGTTTATCATTTCGCGTCCGCTTATCGTTTCGCACTTGTTTATCGTTTCGCGCCCGCGGGATCTCGCGGGCGCGAAACGACAAGCCATTGAGCCCACAAGTCGGGTTCGCTTCCGGCTTGTGCCTATATAATTTGCTACAATAACCTGCAATCGTTATCTATCTGCCCATCGTGATGGAGATGCATATGACGCCAGCCCTCGTGGCTGCCAACGGCGCAGCCGAAGAATTAACGAAAAACTTGCCGTTGATCGCGGGCGTGATCATCGCGCTCGTCTTGCTGATCTTTTTCGTCATCTTTTTCAGCTTCATGCGTCTGTGGATTCAATGCTTATTGACAGGCGCTCGCATTGGCATTGTCGATATGATTCGCATGAAGCTGTGCAACGTCGATTATGCGATGGTAGCTCGACAGAAAATCGCCTTGGTACAGGCCGGCGTCAAAATGTCCACGCAGGACATGGAGGCGCATTACCTATCCCGGGGCAATGTGCCCAAGGTGGCGGCCGCCGTCATTGCCGCCCACAAGGCCGGCATGGATTTGCCCTGGCGAGTCGCCGCGGCAATCGACCTGGCCGGTCGCGACGTGCTCGACGCGGTAAAAACCAGCGTTAATCCCAAGGTCATCGATTGTCCTGACCCCGGTAAGGGCCGGCCCACGCTCGATGGAGTCTGCCGCAATGGCATTCAGCTCAAGGCCCGCGCTCGCGTGACCGTGCGAACCAAGCTCGATCGCTTGGTCGGTGGGGCCACCGAAGAGACGATTATCGCCCGTGTCGGCGAAGGCATCGTCAAGGCCATTGGCAGTGCCGAGCATCACACCGAAGTATTGGCCAACCCAAACTTGATCTCGCAAGCGGTGCTGCACAATTCCTTGGATTCGCAGACCGCGTTCGAGATCGTGTCCATCGACGTGGCCGAGATTGATGTCGGGGCCAATATCGGCGCCAACTTGCAAGCTGACCAGGCCGCCGCCGACCTTCGCGTCGCCCAGGCTCAGGCCGAGAAACGCCGTGCTTTGGCCGTGGCTCTAGAGCAGGAAATGCAAGCCCTGGTCCAGGAAAACCGCGCCAAGGTCGTGCTCGCCGAAGCCGAGGTCCCGCTGGCTATCGCCACTGCTTTCCGTGAAGGGCACATGGGCGTCATGGACTACTACAACATCCGCAATCTGCAATCCGATACCGACATGCGTAAATCGATCGCCAACTCAGGCATGGGCGGATCCAACGATCGTCAGGACCGATCGAGTTCGTGAGTATAGGCAGTTGTAAAGGACGGAATGAACCCGAAGGAATGAGCCCGAAGCGCCAGCGAGGGAGTCATGTGTTCCCTCGCTGGCGCTTCGGGCTCAAAATCAAGTGGGTGGAGTAGTTCAATGCAATGGCAAGCTTGGATTGTTCCTGTCATTGCTTTAGGCGTGTGGATCTTGAGCCATCTGCTCCGTGGAAATGAGCAGGATAAGAAGGCTCCGCCCCAAGGGCGCCAACCGGGTAAAGGTCCTGGCGGTCGGCAAAAGGAACCTCTTACGGACCTGGACCGGTTTTTGCGCGAAGTCAATCGCCGTCGTCAAAACGCCGAGGAACGCCGGACTGGACCGGCGGCCAGCCCGCCGGTCATTACCGCGCAGCCCGTCGCCGAACGAACCCGTCCTTCGACTCCCAAACCGCAACGCACCCCGCCGCCCCGTCGTCAAGCGGCAAACAGACCGGCCAGCCCACCACCCCGAAGATCCTCGTCGCAGCCGTTCCAGGCCGAGCCTTTGACCGTCCTGCCGGCCGATGACCGGCCAGTCCATGCGGTGCCCCTGCCTGCTTCGGAACAGGCGCCGCTGGCTTTCCCAACCTCGTCGGAAGTTATCCGCATAGCCACGCCCGCTGCCTTGGCCACTCTGGCGAAAATGGCTCCTCCAGTTAAGCAAATTGGCGATCCGACTGTTCGCTCACCGCTCTTTACACTTCTCACAACGCGTGAAGGCCTGCAAACCGCTATTGTCTTGCGGGAGATTTTCGAGCTCCCCCTCTGCCGCCGCCGCAGATCTTAACAGACCCAGGCGAGCGGGGGGCGAAAGCTCCCCGCGGGTTTGCTTGTCATCCACGGGGGGCTTTCGCCCCCCGCTCGCCTGTTTCATGTCCGCTTCACCAACAATCATAAGCTAGACTTTCGCGACGGATGAATTCGTTCTCGGTGATGTTGCGTCTTGAATTCATCGCATTCGACGAACCGGCTATTCGGTTGCCGTCTAGATTATTCGGCCTGGTCGAAATTCCTTGGCCGGTTGGTAAGTGTTATGAGAATCCTTGTCGCCGAAGATGATAACGTGTCGCGCCGCTTGCTGTGCGTTACCTTGGGCAAATGGGGTTATGAGGCAATCACCGTGGCCGACGGGCAGGCGGCCTGGCAAATCCTCGAACAAGCCGACTCTCCCAGCCTGGCCATTCTCGATTGGATGATGCCCGGCAAGGACGGCGTTCAAATTTGCCGCGCAATACGCCAGCGGCCGGATAAACCTTATATCTATTTGCTTCTTCTGACCGCCAAGGACCGCCAACAGGACGTCATCGAGGGGCTGGAAGCCGGCGCCGACGACTACCTAGTCAAGCCGTTCGACGCTTATGAACTGAAAGCCCGGTTGAGTGTAGGTTGTCGGATTGTTGACCTGCAACGGCAGCTTTTGGAAACCTGCGATCGCATGCGCGATCAGGCCAAGCGGGATGCTTTGACGGGCATGTACAACTACGGGGCCATTCTCGAAATCTTGGATCGCGAATTTGAGCACATCAACGGCAGCAAGACCTCGCTGGGCGTGATCATGGCGGATATCGACCATTTTAAACGCATTAATGATACCCTGGGCCACCAAGCCGGGGATGCCGTCTTGCGGGCTATTGGTCGCGAATTGAGCCGGGTCACGCGGGGTCGGGATACCGTTGGACGGTACGGCGGCGAGGAGTTCCTACTGGTTTGCCCCGCATGCCAGCCGGGCGAACTACGCAATTTGGCCGAGCGGCTCCGAATCCAGGTTGGCTCCTTGGAAGTTCCACATCGGGATAAAAAGATTCAGGTCACCATCAGCGTAGGGGCGACGCTTGTCACGGGGGATGACCCGCGCGACCTGGATGCCGTCGTCAAGGAAGCGGACGACGCCCTTTACCGCGCCAAGAAAGCCGGCCGCAATTGCGTGGAATTGAGTGAGATTGCGGCTCGCCTGAGCCCGCCTACCTACAAGGCTGCCAAGGCGGGGTTGATTCTCGACAAAGTACCCCTTCTTTCTTGATGCTTCGCCAAGCAACTCTCGTCGCCGATGCTCCGCGCTCGCTAAAGCATTTGCTGGCACAGTGGCGAAGTGGCGAACTCGCTTTTTCTTGAATAATAAGTCTTTTGTTGGCATATAGTTAGTGCAAAAAGCGACTTCGCCACTTGTTGATGAAAGTGGCGAAGTCGCTTTTCTCTGGTAGGCCGCACCTTGGCTAGCACACGGTCATTGCCGTGTGTAGGCATTGCTTGGATTGCGGCCCTAAGTCTATACTGTGCCGGTTTGCCTGGGGGAACCGGAATGAAACCCTGGAGGGAAGGAGCCCTCATGGAGTTGATCGCCACCGCTGCAGCCCCAAATCCGGTCCCGAGTCGGGCTCCGCCGCTCACCGTTCCCGGACGCCGAACGCGTTTGTCGAACCCCGAGCTCTCGGTGGTCATTGTCAATCATCGCCAATGGGGCGCGACGGCCCGGCTGGTGAAGCAACTCCGCCAATCCGTGGCTATGCGGCGCGGCCTCGCAGAAATCGTCATTGTGGATAATCATTCGCCGGCTCATCCGCTGGCAGCGCGCTTGCGACGCCTACCGGCCGTGTCGCTGCGCCGATGGGGCCGCAATCGGGGCTTTGCTCGCGGCGTCAATGAGGGCTGCCGCCTCAGTCGGGGCCGCTGGTTCATGTTGCTCAATCCGGACATGACCGTGGCGCCGGGCTTCGTCGATAATCTGCTGGCCTTGGCCTGGAAATATGCCGCGGAACAGCCGCACGCGGGCATTGTGGGTCTGAGACTGCTAAACGAAGACGGCACCATCCAGGGTTCCACCGGACCTTTTCCTTCATTGGCCGGAACGCTAGCCCGCTTGGCCTTGCCGCGCACCCGCCGGAAATATCGCCTGAACGCCGCCACGGAGACCAAGCCCGTTTCCTGGGTGACGGGCTGTTGCCTGCTAATACGCCAGGACTGTTATCGAGATTTGGGCGGACTCGATGAGGATTACTTTCTTTATTATGAGGATGTGGATCTCTGCCTGCGCGCCCAAGAGCGCGGCTGGTCAGTCTGGCACGACCCCAGCTTGCGGGTAATTCACCATCGGCCCTTGCACTTGCGCTCCGTGCCCGCACATTTGCGGTTGTTCACCCGCCATGCCCTGCTAACCTACGGGACCAAGCATTGGCCCGCCTGGCAAGCCCGGCTACTAGCGCGTGTGGTCAAGGTGGAGGCTTGGTTGCGCAAGACCCTGGCCACGCGGCGGGGCCAGAACGAAGCCGCCGACCTGTTTGGGCGGCTGGGTGATGTCGCGGAGGACTTGGCCCTGGAGCGCCGTTCCCGCGCGCGGAAACGCCTGGATCGGGTCGTGCGCCTACGGGAGAAACAGGGTGGCCGTTAATCTCTCGGTCGTCATACCCAGCCATTGCCGTGTCGATTTATTGCGAGCCTGTCTGGACAGCATAACGCGGCATGCTCCACCGGGAATTGAGATACTGGTTATCGACGACGGATCTCCTGGCCACATTGTGGAAACCACTGCCACTCAATTCCCCCGCGTGTCCTGCCTACGGCTTTATGAACGACGCGGTTTCGCCGTGGCAGCCAATGCGGGTATCCGGGCCGCTCGCCATCCGTTCGTTCAACTGCTTAACGACGATACCGAAGTGACGCCTGGCTGGGCGGAGGCGCCCCTGGCTCGCTTCGACGATCCGCTGGTCGCCGCGGTGGCTCCCCTGGTCCTCCGGTGGCCGGGCCTTGCCGGAATGTCCCCACGCATCGACAGCGCGGGTGATCGTTACTTTATGGGCGGCATCGCGGGCAAGCGCTATAATGGACAATTGCTGAATCAAGTGACCTTAGACCCTTGCCGGGTCTTTGGCGCCAGCGCTTCCAGCGCGTTTTATCGACGAGAAGCCGTTATGAAAGTGGGTGGTTTTCCGGATAGCTTCGGCGCCTATTTCGAAGATGTGGACTTATCGTTTCGCTTGAATCGGGCCGGATACCAGATTCTTTTCGAGCCCGACTCGTGTATTCTGCACCACGTCGGTGCTTCTCATGGGCGCCCGACCGGCTGGCTCTTAAAGCAACAATCGCGCAATGAAGAACGGGTCTTCTGGCGCAACTTGCCAATTGGAATCTTGCTTGGGGCTCTGCCGTTGCACTTGGCCGTCGTCGCGGCGAAGGCCTGGCGGCGCTGGCGCGAGGGCAACTTGCGGCCCTTTCTGCGGGGACGGATGGCAGTGTTACGGGAAATAGCAGAGTTAATGCGCCATCGGCGCAGCCTTCGCAAACTTGGCAGGCAGGCGCTTAGGCAAGGCAGGAGATGCTTAGAAACGAAAAACCCTGCTTTAACCGCTTCTTTCAAGCAACCGGGAAAGCAGGGTTCTTCCAATATCCGAACAATTCAACCCTAAGAACCACTGACGTTAACAGTGCTGCCCACGGAGGTGAAGGTGCCGTTTGCGTTGCTGCCCAGCGTCGTGATGGCGGTAATGCACACCACAATGATGAGGGCCAGCATGACCGCGTACTCGACAGCCGTTGGGCCATCTTCGCGTTTCAGGAAATTCACGGCAGACAAGGCAATTCGAGAAAACATGGGTAAACTCCCAAATAAAAATCAGGTAATAGAAACAAAAGCTGACGCAAACGGGGAGCAAACTCTTACAAAAGTAAGCGCTTCAGCTGATAAAGTGTGGCTCCATCAAAAGGAGAGAGGCGGGCTGACTCGGCAGGTTGCTCAGGCTTGGCAAGCATTATTGGGTTTTTTGAATCAAGAGCCGAATCAGGCAGCCAATCGGAATTTATTCGATTGTAGATTTCCCGTCGGTATTGAAAGGAAAGAGGATAAAAGCTCCGTGCGGCAGCGTGCCTTTGGCTAGACTGGGATTCGGCAAGATTGGCTGAGAGCGGGCCTGATCTGACACACAACTGAATTAAGATCAGTGCCACTAGAAAACGGCCGCGCATTGCATGTTCCGGTGGGAGAAGAACGACAGGGAGAAGTGAGGGGTCACTAGGTACGTGGGAAAGTTAGGCCGTCATTGGGGCCTTGTCAATTCATGATGGCGGTTTTAATAATTGCTAGCCTAGGTGAAGCGGCATTGCCCAGACTTGTGCCAATTCCACTAAAACGCGCACGGCTGTAGCCATTTCCTCCAAGCAAGTCCATTCAAGCGGGGAGTGAATGTTGTGCTCTCCGGTCGATAGATTCGGCGTGGGCAACCCCAATTCAGTCAGACGGGAGCCGTCCGTGCCGCCGCGGATGATTTTGCGTTGGGGCGCCAAGCCGGCGCGGCGCATGGCTTCTTCGGCGTAGGCAATTGCGCGCGGTTCCTTGGCCACGCCATCGGCCATGTTGCGGTACTGTGGGGTAATGGCTACATCGATGGAGGCACGAGAGAACTCGGTGATAATCTGCCGGCCGAGGTCGCGTAGCAGAGTTGCGTAGTTGGCCAAGCGAAGGGTATCAAAATCGCGCAACAGAATGCGAAGCGTAACTTCCGCGACGCCGCCTTCCATTCGATATGGATGAAGAAACCCTTCTCGATCGGCGGTCGTTTCCGGTGAAAGACTCAGCCGCGGCAAGCGATCGAGAAACATTCCGGCCAGCCGAACCGCATTGACCATCCGGCCTTTGCCGACCGACGGATGGGAGTTCACTCCCTTGATCGTCACTACCGCCAAATCAGCAGAAAAGGTCTCCCCCTCGATTTCGCCCGCTCCACCGCCGTCAAGCGTATAGCCTACGACGGCATCCACCTTCTTCAAGTCAAAGTGATCGACGCCATGGCCGATTTCCTCATCGCAGGTGAAGCAGATGCGGATCGGGCCATGGGGGATTTCCGGATGACTGAGAAGATAGGCGGTCGTTTCCATGATGACGGCCACGCCCGATTTATCGTCACTGCCAAGAAGTGTCGTGCCGTCGGTCGTGATGACCGTTTTACCCTGGCAATTCGCCAATTCGGGGCAGTCGGCAACGCGGATCACCTTGGACGAATCACCGGGTAGGACAATGTCTTCGCCTTTGTAATTGCGATGAACAATTGGCTTGACGTTTCGCCCGCTCGTTTCGGGCGAGGTATCAATGTGGGCAATCCAGGCGATGGCCGGACTCGAATGGTTTACCGAGGCGGGAATCGTGGCCAAAACGATTCCATGCGCGTCTTGGACCGCTTCGACAAGGCCAATTTCGCGAAGTTCCTGGGCCAGCATGCGGCCAAGTTCGAGCTGGCCGGGCGAACTTGGGTAACTCCTCGCGTTCTCGTCGGCCTGCGTATCTATGCGGACATAACGGCAAAAGCGTTCGAGCAGGGTGTCCATGATGCCAAGGTTTCTTGAAAACTCGGGGAGCGGAAATCACAAAACACTTTCGGATAGGGTAGCAAAGAGAAGACCGTCCGAGAGCGCTGATCAGCAACGCTCCCGGACGGTCACGGCTCTGAATTAATTGAAAAGGCGCTGAAAAAGGTTTGTTTGGGTGAAGCCCCACCCCTCCGGTGCTGCTCCAATGAGCAGCTTTGAGCGTTAATGACGCCGCCCCCGAGCGCGGCCAGGTCGTGCTTAACCAGAAGGGTGGTCACACCCTTTATGATTTCATTTCAGCTGGCCGGCATAATCATTCGACATCCAGCGCCGCCAGATAATTGTCGAACGCTTGGCGTTCGGCCAGTTCAGCGTCCTGCAGTTTCTTTTGGGACGCCTGCATCTTTTCAATGTCGGCTTCCTGCTTTTCGAGCTTTTCCAGGTAACGCTTGTAGACCGGAGCGGTCGCCGGGGTTTCCTTCAAGTTGGCGCGAACGCGAGCCTGGTCATCGGTAACGACCTTCAATTGCTTTTCGACCTGAGCCAACTCCTGCTGCGTGCTGGAGTGCTTGTTTTTGAGCTCCATCGCCTTCTGCAGTGCTTCCTTGACCTTCGGCGTGCTGACCGTCTGGCTCAAGAAATAGCGGATCGTTTCGTTATCGGTGTTGTTAAGTTGCACGGTGCTAACTACGTCGCGCTCCTCCAGGATTTGCGCACTGATGGATTTGCCGGCTGGAGCGCTAACTTCGAAGCGATACACGTCGCGAGCGCGTTCACTGGGCTTGATTTCGTTGGTCTTCTTGGCCGCGTCCTCGTAGGTGGTCTTCACGAGATTGAACTCCGGCCGATAGGGATGCTCGATGATGAGTTGGCGATCTTGCTCGGAGCGGTTCTTGGCGCGATAGGTCTTGCCTTCCTGCACACGAGTCGTGGAATAGATCAGACCCTTATAGACTTTGACCTTGGTGAGCCTGCCGTTGTTAGTGGGGTTGACGACCTCGACTTCGGTGCCCAGATCGACGGCGTAGCTGAGAAGCCGCTCTTCGCCCGGCTGGAGGTCGAGGATGCGAGCGTCGCCGGCGTAACTGTTGCCTTCAAAGACGGTCAGCGGGCCCTGCATGAGATGCATTCCGGTGGTGTTCTTGAACTTTAGCCCGTGCAGCGGAAACTTGGCATGGGTGCCCTGGTTGTAAATGGAAACTTTCGTACCCTCGACGTCCTTGCCAACAATGGGCAGCATGGCCGACTTTTGCCGGGGCAGGCTGACGGGATGCTGGATCCCATATTCAAAGAAGTCGCCAAGCTGGCTGGCGTTGGCGGCCGAGCTGACGCTCAGACCCAGGTTAAGGTTGACTGCCTTGCTTTTCTCGTACAGGAAATCGCCCGCTTCGCGACGCGCGTCCCCCAAAGAGCGAGCAGCTACCCCAGACATCGGTCCGCCCCCGGGTGCGAATCCACCGCCGCCGAGGCCGCTCCCGCCCCCCATGCCGAGCATAGGAACGCCGGGCTTGGATGCCAAGGATTCGGTCATCGCCCCCTCGTAGGTCCTGGGCATGAGTGAAGCGAACAGTTCCGGCAACACCGTGGGTCGCGGGACATATAGCGGCTGATACAGGTCCATCTGGAAGGAAATTGGCCGGCCGGAGACAAGAGACATGCGCACGTCTTTCCAGTCCTCGTCGCTGGGATTTTCGACAACCGCCCAGCCCTGAAGATACGGCTTGCCATCCTTGTTGAGTACGAGGCGATAGCTCGTCTTCCAAATTGGGTTCTCGACGACATAGCCGACGCGCACCGGGCGTTTACCCTGGCCTTCAAAGTTCAGCGTGACGGCTTTCTTCTGCGTGTCGTGCGATAGGGACAAGACTTCCAACGCCCGGCGAAACTCGCTCTCCATGATCGGATTCAAAAAGCGAACGCGCTGGATATCGCCCAGCTTGACGCTGCGCATGCCCTCGGCGCACCAAAGGTTGAGACATTCGATGTCCACTGTCCCATCTTTGCCGGCCGGTTGCTTTTGTTTTTCCACGCCGATTATCGTGCCGGTAAGTGTGCCAGGCTGATTGGCGACCTGCTGTTGAGTGACTTCCACCTTTTCGCCGCGGGCCTGGGTAAGGATTTGCCCGTAAGTCGGATTGTTGGTCAGATTGACCGCAAAGCTCTTGAGTGTCTTGTCGATAGGATCGTGGCTTTCATAGCTAACTGCGGCGATGTGGCCGCCGCCCAGATCCTGCAAAACCATGCTTTTAAGAAGGTCATTGATATCGCTGACCGGGAAGGTCAGATCGACGCGGGTATTGCCTTCGATCTCAGCTTCGCGCTGAAAGTAGCCGACGCCGCTGCTGAAGAGTACGCATTCCGAGATGGGTAGTTGTGGCGCGGATTTGGCCGGCGCGGGGACCGCGGCCAAATCGCCTTTGCCAGGGCCAGCGGAAACGGGTCCCCAAAGAGCCGCGACTGCCGCCAGACCTGTAGCCCCGGTCAACGATGCCAACCAGTACATTCGTCGCATGAGAGGAATCCTCCAGTAAAATCGATTCCGACGCTAAATTGCGGAGTTTGTCCGATAGGGTCTACAGACAAGACGAGTTAACGGGGGATAAGATTGCTTTTGGCTCCGTTTCCGCCTTACGCGCCCAGAGAATGGCGCGGGCGCGAAACGGCAAGCCTCAAGGCCCCTTCACATAGGTGCGATGCCAACAAGCGTGTTGAAAGCCGAGACGCTTGTACAGCGGAACGCTGAGTGGACCGGAACGCAGAGCGGCGCTCGTGCAACCACGCCGGGCGCCCTCGATCAAGGCGGCGCGCGTCAAGGCCTCACCATAGCCGCGCTTGCGAAAGGCTTCGAGCGTCGTAATGCCGGTCAAGACGGCGATGTCCACTGTACATAGCAGCTCGGATGTAGCGACAGCGCGATTGTCAACGTATCCAGCGAACAAAGCGATATCCGGATCCAAGGCTTGCGAAAGCTTAAATAATCCCATGCTGTCCCGCATGTCCGGCGGCACGGCGAAGACCGTGGACAATGTCTCATCGAATTCATCCAAACTTGATTGGTCCTCGACTTGCCGGATGTCTAGTTCTTTAGGTATATGGTTGGCTTTCGCAAGGGCATCGAGTCGCAGTTCCGGAATCACCAAGGCCGGTTCATCTTCAAAAACCTTCCAGCCGCGCTCGCGCAACTCGGTTTCCAGCGCATGACCGATGTCGCCTTCCACGAGGACCCCGTAGCCCCCCTCTTTACCTGCAAAGAAAGCATCAGCTTGCTTAACGACCTCATCGAGCGGCAACGTGACCCCGAGCACAGCGACATAGTTGAAACTGGGGCCCGGCGGATTTTGGGCGTTGAATGCAACTCCGTTCCGAAAGAGATGCCGCGAATCCGGATGGCAGCGCGTCCACGGCGAGCGCGTTTGCGACATGGCCTTATGAGCCAAGCGACGAAGAAGAGGCATGGTCATGCGCTTGTTTGAGGTAGTACAAGTTCAACTTATCGTGACCAGCCCGCAGCGCCAGCAAGGACGTTTCTTGCTAGCGCTGCGGGCTGGTTATCAATCTAACTGATGATTGAACTCCAACGAACCTACGGGCAAGGAGGCGCCACTGCCCTCGCTGGGGCGATATCCAACAAAAAGTACCTCAAGATCGCCTGAATGGCTTCAGCGCCAGCGCGCCCTTCCATGACGATTTTCTCCTCCTTGGTGGACGACTTGATGCTCTTGAGGACCTCCACCATCGTGGTGACTTCCGGGACATTTTGTTTGGCGCCTGCATCGATGGCTCGCTCGATGCCGGTTTCGAAGGTCTTGGCCAGTTCCTTGGCTTTGTTCCCGTCCTTTGTTGTGAAGGTCACTTTGCCCTTGATGTCGTCGCCAACGGTGATGGCGGCCTCCACGGATTCGATTCCGTTGTCGGCAAGAGTGTCTACATGGGACTCGACCTTCCGCGCGACGCCGCATTGAACGGTAACGGAACTGTGGCCGCCGATCACCATGTCGCTCAGGCCCACCATGCTGAGGGCGTTCTTGGGATCCATCTTTTCCAACATTTTCTTGAGCGCCGCGTTTTTCAGTTTCGCCGTCTTTTTGCCGGCTGCCTTGTCGAGCGCTTCGATGACGAGATCCTTTACCGGCGCGCCTATCAAAGTCGTCTTATCCAGCAGGCAAACAAAGAAAGGTGGACCATGAGGAAGGGCGACCTCATAGATCGACGTATCGCCGGCCTTGGAGCTTTTGATGATGCCGCCGCCCAGACCATCCTTGACGATCTGGTCCGCCTTGGCTTGGAATTTCACCGGATCGAAGCGCCCCTGAACGATGACGAACGGGCCCCCGGAGCCAGGTGAGTCCATGGGCTGGGCGCTGGGCGACATGATTACTGCCGCCAGGTCGATGTCCTTAAGCGGATCGAAGCCGCAATCCTTTACCCAGGGCTGAACCTGGTCCATCGCAATGAGGCCCTCGAGTTGCTTTTGGAAGTTCTTGGTGTAAGCGGGCGAACTCAGGATCTGCTTGAGGTTGACAAGGAAAATGCCATTGGAATCGTCGGGGAAGTACTTTTCCAGCGGGCTGGCGGGGGCGGGTTCCGGCGCGGGGGCGGCCGTGAGCGGGCCAAAAAACACAAGCAAGGCCAGGATTGGCAACGCAACCCGGGTTCGGCGTAACGGCGACATGGGTGAGACTCCTTGGTCGGGTAAGTTGGTTGTATGACAATACTTTGACTGCATGTATGCGGTCAGCATGAACCTCAAAACCAAACAGTTACTCCGGACATGGAGGAGGAACCGCTCCCGCGGGCACTGGCCTTGACTCCGCTCGTGCAAAAAAGAAAGACGTAAAGAGGGACTGGATGATGTCCGGGCCGCCCTGACCTTCCAGGGTAATAGTGTCCTCCTTGACCCCGGTCTTGACCGTTTTGAGCATGTCGACTACGGAGGTGAGTTCTTTCATTCGGGCCGCCTCCTTTTCGCCCTCCTTGATCGCTTGGGCCAAGCCGGCTTCGATGATCTTGCCCAATTCCTTGGCCTTTTCGACGTTTTTGGCAGAGATGGCAACCTTGCCCTTGATGTCGTCAGCTATTGTCATAGAGCCCTGGATGGCTTCGATTCCTTGATCCGCCAGGGTAATGGTGTGTGTCTCCGTAACATTGCCGCCGCCCTTAATGTTCGTCGTCACACCGCCTCCTACGATCATCTCTCCAAGAAAAGCCACATTAACTGCCTGCTTGGGATCCATCTTCTCCAACAGTTTTTGGAGCGCTGGGTTTTTCATCTTGGCCGATTTCCTGCCGGCCGCCCGGTCCAGGGCTTCCACCGCCATGTCTTTGACCGGCGCCGCCATCAAGGTGTTTTTATCCACGAGGCAAATGAAGATGGTTGGCCCAAAGGGAAACCCCACCTCATATAGGGTCGCCTCTCCCGCTTTGGAGCTTTTAATTATGCCGCCGCCCAATCCGTCCTTTACGATCTGATCCGCCTTGGCCACGAATTTTTCCAGATCGAATCGGCCCTGTACGATGAGAAGCGGTGCGCCCGAACCCGGCGCATTCATCGGCTGCCCGCTAGGAGCCATTACGGCGGCTATGCGGTCAATATCCTTGAGCGGATCGAAACCGCCGTCTTTCAGCCAGGGCTGGACCTGGTCCATTTTCAACAATTCCTCGACTTTTTTCTGGTAGTTCTTGGTAAACACAGGGGAGGAGAGAGCCTGCTTGACATTGAAAACCACGACGCCATTGGCATCGTCGGGGAAGTATTTCTCCAGGGGCGCGGTTGGCGCGGGCTCCGGCGCTGGAGCGGCGGCAATCGGCGACAAAAAAACCAGGATGGCCAGCAAAGACAGCGCCATCACGGTTTTGCGCAGCTGTGACATGGGAAAGACTCCTTGAAAGGGTGATTCCGGTCTCCAATACACCATTTCGTTATTCGTCCTTTCAGGCCGGTTATTCTTACGTGCCGAGCAGTGGATGGATGGTAGTTCACTGGAGGCCTATAAGCAAGGACTTGCCCCTTTCGTCGATTTGTCTCTGGCATGCGTTTAATCTATCGGGCCAGATGGATGTTTATGGGGCACCCGGATGCAGAATTGGTTGGCCGCTGGCAGAAGGGCGACGCCTCGGCCTTCGAGGAATTGGTGCGCCGCTGGCAGCAGCCGATCGCCCGCTTCCTGATGCGTCACGTCGGCCGGACGGAACGGGTTGCCGACCTGTCCCAAGAAGTCTTTCTGCGCCTTTTTCTGGCACGGGCGCGCTATCGCGAAGCCGGTGTCTTTTCGACCTGGCTTTATCAGATCGCTCTCAATGTTGCTCGTGATGCGGCACGGAGGCGCCGATTGCCGTTGAAGCCTCTCCACGATCAAGAACTGCCTGCCAACGGAACACCGGTGGGTCAGCAATGTGAGCAGGATGAACTGAATCAGGCGCTGGCCCGCGGCCTGGCCGAATTACCGGAGCCGCTGCGCGAAGTGCTGGTCCTGCGCCATTATGAAGGACTGAATTTCGAGGAAATCAGCCGATTGCTCAAGGCGCCGGCTAGCACACTGAAGTCGCGTTTTAGCGTGGCTGTCCAGCGGCTACGAACGCGCTTGAAGGATCTGGGATGGGATGATTTGCCGGGTAAATCCGGTCACGAAACGTAAACGCTTGGAGAGATACTTCCATGGACTGCAACGAAATCCGGGACCGTTTGCCGCTCTTCCTTCATGACGATTTGGCGGCGGGTGAAACGGCTTCGATCAAGGACCACTGCGATTCTTGCCCGGCGTGTCGGAAGGAATATGCGTCCATGCAACAGTTGCGACGATTTCTGGACGGCCTGCCGACGCCGCGCGTCGAGATTAACCTGGCTCGGATCTATGCCGGGGCGACACGCCGGCAAGAGATGCGGATGCGGCGATGGCGGCGCGCGACCTACGCCTTGGTCGGCGTCGCGGCCATGATGCTGCTCGTATTCGGTCTCAAGCTCGAAGTGCGCCTCCAAGCCCATCAAATGGTCGTGAGCTGGAATGGGCAGCCGGAAACGGTTCAACCGGCGCCTCAGCCCTCGCCTCCACAAGATTTCGCGAGGGTCGAACTCCTGGCCCCCGAGGTTAGCCCGAAGGACCTGCAGTTGGTGAAGGACATAGTCCACGCTTTGGCGGCCCATGTTGAGACTCTTGACCAGAATCATCAAGGCACCTTCAAAGCCTTGGCGACTCGTCTCGAAACGATGCAATACGGCGACAATCAAAGATGGAAAGCCACGCAGCGCGACGTGGCCGCCCTGTACTCGGTTTGCATTGGTCCCCATGACAAAGATAGAGGAGGAAAACCATGAAAAGGTATGGTCTTTTACCGCTGGCTGGCTTGGTCTTGCTGCTTCCCAGCCTGGCGCTCACCCAGGAATCCGGCCCAATCCAGGTCGCCCCTCAATTCAAGGGACCGATCCGGGTCATAAAGGAAGTCGAGCCGGAAGCAGAGCCGTCCAGAAAGCAGATGTACGAAGATATTGAGATTCTGCGGCGAATACTAAATGAGAAGCTGAATCTGCCCCGTGTCTTCGTGGATCCGCTCATTCGATTCCGGAACTTGAATCAACCTCAGGGTGGCGGATTGCTCGGGGTCGGCGGTGGCGGATCCGGCATGGGAGGGCTTGGCCTCGGCGGCGGCGGCGGGATTCTGGGCAATTCCGGCATGCAGGGAGGCATGCCCGGTATGGGCACCGGTGGCACGGGCTTGGCCGGCATGCCCGGCGGCATGTCTCCCGGCAAGGGTACAGGAGGCGGCTTTATCGATACGAATCTCGACGGGACGATCGATACGAGTGTTTTCCGGCCGTCGCCCTCTTCAATTGACTTCCCGGCCGGGGAAGGAGTCTACCTAAAAAGCTATGGCGTCGTCTTCAACCTAGTTCTGCCCCACCAGCCCAAGGCGAAGCCTAAGGAGACTAAACCAGCCGTCAAGCCCGTGAGCGAGTGGGATCGCATTCGCAAAGAAATGCACGGCGAAAAAGTGCAACCCGAAAGCAAACCTGCCCAGCCCAGCGAGCCCACTCTTACGGAAAGGCTGCTCCGGATTCTCGCGGACAACGGCCATCACTTTTCCCAGCTCGGCGACAAGGAGAATATAACCATCGTCGTCACCTTCCGGGAAGCGCCGTCGGCCACTATGGGCGGCTTAAATTCAATTAGTGTGGATGTCACCGATCAAGGGGCCGGGAGCCTGCTATTCGGCGTCGGCATCAACTCGGAGGCCGGGCTTACCGGATCAATAAATAACGCGGGTGAAGGTGGCACGCAACAATTCCAACAACAAGAAGGGGGGAGTTCGGGAGGAGGAGGCAAAGGGATCGGGGAACCATCCGGGCAGAAACCAGGGGACAACGCGCCGTGGATTAAATCAGGCCAACCCGCCTCTTCCGCCAAGGACAACATCCTCCTGGGCGATCTGCAGATGAAACAGAGCAACTATAAAGAAGCCGAGACGGCCTATCTCACTGCCCTGAAAATCATCAGCGGCGACAAGGACAATCCTGAAACCCTTTACCTGCTTCAGAAGCTGGCTCAAGTTCACGTGGCCAACGGTCAATACGACGAAGCGAAGAAATTGCTCGATCAAATCGTCAAGCATAAAAATGTTGCCGCGAAGAACCCCAAGAAAGAAACGCCCAAGCCCGCGCCGCTGCCTTCCAAGTTGATCATCACCGCGCCCAAGGCGCTCCTCGATCAGGTGGGCTCCGGCAGAATTGACTTCGAGGCCTTCACCAAGGCCGTGAGCGTGGAGTATGAAAACTTCACCGCGGCGGAGAATAAGTAGGTAACTGAAACAAGCCCGAAGCGCCAGCGAGGGAAACCGGTTTCCCTCGCTGGCGCTTCGGGCTTGTGCCCGAATCCAAGTTTGCGCAAATATCGTTCAAGCCCCTTACGTACCCTGTTCCCATCCCGTCATATAGCGGTGTTGTTCTTTAGTTAGCTGATCAATCGAGATGTTCATCGATGCCAGCTTGTGGAGCGCCACGAACTGCTCAATCTCGACAGGAACGGTGTGCACCTTGGGAGCGAGCTTGCCTTTGTTTTTGACGCAGTACTCGGTGGTCAGCGCCTGCGTGGCAAAGCTCATGTCCATGACGCTGGGCGGGTGGCCTTCTGCCGCGGCAAGGTTAACCAGCCGGCCCTCGCCAAGCACATAGAGGCGGCGGCCCGAACGCAGGCGGTATTCATCGACATGAGGCCGCACGCCCGGCGTCACTTCCTCGGCTTCCTCCTTGAGCGCGGGCAATTCAAGTTCGACATCGAAATGGCCGCTGTTGGCGAGCAGCGCGCCGTCTTTCATGCGCAGGAAATGCTCGCGGCGAAGAATGCCGGCGTTGCCGGTGACGGTGATGAAAATGTCGCCGATCGGCGCCGCATCCGCGATTGGCATGACGCGGAGGCCGTCCATCGCGGCTTCCAGGGCACGGATCGGATCGACTTCCGTGACGATGACGTTGCTGCCCAGGCCGCGCGCCCGCAGAGCCACTCCCTTGCCGCACCAGCCGTAGCCGCACACGACGACCGAGCGACCAGCGAGCAAAACGTTGCTGGCTCGAATGACGCCGTCGATGGTGCTTTGGCCGGTGCCATAACGATTGTCGAAGAGGTGTTTGGTCTGGGCATCGTTAACGGCGATGACCGGGAACTTCAAGACGCCGTCGCGCTCCATGGCCCGCAATCGATTGACGCCGGTGGTCGTCTCTTCCATGCTGCCAATGATCTTGCTGATAAGCTCGTGCCGTTTGGCCGGGGCCATCTTTTGAGCCCAAGCCCGGACTTGGGCATGCACGTCGTCAAGCCGATCGAGGGCCACAAAGACGAGCGACGAAACCAGGTCGGCGCCGTCATCCATCGTCACGTGTGGCTCGAACTCTAGGGCGCTCACCATGTGTTTGTAATAGACGTCGTTATTTTCGCCGCGAATCGCGTAAACCGAGATGCCGTAGTCATGAACCAAGCTGGCACTGACATCGTCCTGCGTGCTCAAGGGATTCGAGGCTACGAGGACGACTTCGGCGCCACCGGCTTGCAGCGTGCGGGCCAGATTGGCTGTCTCGCAGGTGACGTGCAGGCAAGCGGACAGACGCAGGCCCTTCAAGGGCTTTTCCTTTGCGAACCGCTCACGAATGCGCGCCAGCACGGGCATATCGCGGTCAGCCCATAGGATGCGCTTTTTACCTTGGGGGGCGAGCTTGGGGTCCTTGATATCAGAGGCGACTTGGGTGGTTACGGTCATCTTTACTCCGTGTAAACCAGATTCGATTCATTGAGGCGAGCGGGGCTGAATTAGCGCCGCGTGAACTCCCGGTGCTAACGCAACCGGGCTCGCCTTAGGCGGGCTCACTTTAGGCGGGCTCGCCTTAGGAGATTGTTATATAGATCGGACCCGGTCGATAAAGCGGGCCATCTTATCGTGGTCTTTAATTCCCGGCCGGTTTTCAATGCCGCTGGCGACATCCACGGCATACGGCTGGACAATGCGAATCGCCTCGGTCACGTTGTCCGGAGTCAATCCGCCAGCGAGAATTATCGGCAGATTGGGTCGGTAGTCGGCGAGCAGGCCCCAGGGAGCCGTGCGCCCAGTTCCTCCGAACTCTATCGGGTCATAAGCATCGAACAAGAGCGCGTCAGGAAGCATCGCACGCTCCTGGCAGGCATTAAGATAACGATCGATCCGTTCCAGGTCAGTACGGACTTTGACGGAGAAGGCGGAAATTAGTCGAAAGGGATGGGAATCCCCCGGCTCCTGGTTGGCGCCGTGCCATTGAATAATGCTCAGACGACCGAGTTCCAGGGCCTTTTCAACCAGTTGAGACAGGGGCTCGTTCACGAACACGCCTGCCACCGCCAGGAACGGGGGCAGTCCTTGAAGGAGCGAAGGCGCCCTGGCTGGGTCAACGTAACGCGGCGAAGGGGGAAAGAAATTTAGCCCAATCGCGTCCGCACCAAGTCGAGCGGCCGCCAACGCGTCGACCGTGTTAGTCACTCCACATATTTTGATTCGCACATACGCCATAGCTGGCAATCTACCGGCGATCGCCGGATCGTCAAGTTGCAGAGACGCTTAGGGATATAGTTGTCGACCTTCCTCACCAGGCCGCAGCGCAAGTAAGGAAGTTTTTTCCTTGCTTGCGCTGCGGCCTGGTGTGCTTGAATCGTTCTATCTTCTCGTCTACCATGATTTCAGTGATTCCTAAAGGGAACAAAAGTAATGAAAGTTGCGAAGGTCAGTCAATCGAAGCGCCTGGAAGAAATCGAAGATCGCTTTGTCGACCTTTGGCGAACGATGAGTTCGCTATGGGGCATCAGTCCGACCATGGCGCAAATCCATGGCCTTCTCTTCATCACCGGTGAAGCCCTGTCGATGGATGACATCATGCTTCGCTTGGCCATTTCACGCGGCAATGTCAGCATGAATTTGAGCAAGCTTGTCGAATGGGGCCTGGTCCGGCGCGTTCATCGGCGTGGCGACCGGCGCGAGTATTTCGAATCGCTGCATGATATCTGGGAGATGTTTACGCTGGTAGCCGCCCAGCGCAAACGCCGTGAGATTGATCCAATAGTCAACACCTTGCGGCGCTGCCGCGAGGAACTCGAAGCCGACGACATGGGCAGTGAAGCCAACACCGCCAAAGCCAAAGATTGCCTGAGCCGAATTAACGATCTCTATGCCTTTCTGACCCTCATGGACAGCTTGGCTCAGCGTTTCTTTGAAAGCCATCGAAGTCTGCGCGCGGCCGTGGAATTGCTTTCGGGAGAGTGTTGACCGGGAAACGGCAAGGCAAGACGTCTGGTCAATCGGGCTTGGGACTGATAGAAATTCTTTTTCCCTGGAAACATCAAGCCGGAGTGAGCGATGTACGCAGTGTTTACCGACGGGTCGCGACAATATCGGGTCAGTGAGGGGGATCGCGTGCGCGTGGACTATCGCGATGCGGAACCGGGCGCCCGATTGGAGTTCGGCCAAGTGCTGCTCTACCAAAACGGCGATGACACGCGCATCGGCCAACCGTTGATCGAGGGTTTGCGTGTGCTAACCGAGGTCATCGACCATCCCACCGAAAAGCTCTACATCGGCCACTTCCGCCGGCGAAAGAACTACCGCCGTTTGAAGGGACATCGCCAACCGTATACGGAAGTCGAGGTTCGCAACATCTTGCTTCCAGGGATGGAACCGCCGGCCGCAGCGCCTGAATCATCCCTTCAGGGCAGTACTGCGAGCTAGTTTACTCGGTTAGATTTTCTTCAGGAGCGCCTGGGGCGTTTACTCGCCCCGTTTGCGCTTCCCTACGCAGTTCTTTTAGACAGCCTACTCTTTGTGCTTCCTCGCACAACGGCTGGCTTGATCACATTCTCCTATTCCGGGTATAACATGGTTCCCCGGCTGCGGCATTTGCGGCCCCTGGCTTTGGACGGGCGCGAAATGTAAACCTCAAACACAAACCTTTGGGCAGGGAGGCCCGGCCATGCATAATCGATTGGTCTGGATAACCGTTTTCCTGGTTGTTGCCGTTGGCGCTCTTACGACTTGGTCCTTGACTCAAGGACAGGACGCCTCACCACGGAAGAATGCGCCCGGCAAGACCAAACCCGCAGTGGCGAAGCTTCAAGAAAGCACCGGCCCTGATGAATCAGCTGATGCAGGCAACGCCCCAATTCCGCTAATACCTGCCAAGGACAAGAATGACAAGATAGTCGACGGTAACACCACGTCTCCATTGCGAGAGCAAGTTCTCTTGAGCGCCCAACGGGGCGGCGATTGGCTGTTTCGGATGAATGCGGTCGACGGCCGTTTTTTGCACGGGTGCAACCCGGCTCTTAACACAGACCTCGATGGCGATTACTTTATGCGTCAGGTGGGGGCTGCTTTCGCACTGGCCCGAGCCGCCCGCCTGACGAGCGAAGAACGCTATGCTGCCCGCGCGACCCAGGCCGTTGTGCTGCTCCTGGGCGAAACCAAGGCCTATGACAGGGACTCAACACTCCGGTATACAAGTCTTCCATCGGCCCTTCTGAATCGGCTCGGGTCTGCCGGCATGCTGGTGCTGGCAATTAATGAATTGCCCGCCCCTCAGAAAGACGTATTGGAACAATCGGAACAGATGTGCAATTTCATCCGCAGCCAGCTACGCTCGAATGGATCGCTTCTTTGCTCCGACGGTCCCGAAGAAGCCACGTCGGACGTGAAACAAACAGAAGCCGATGTCGTTTCAGCCGCGCAGGCACTTTATGGAATCGCGCTCAGCCAACACCATCGCCCAGCGCCATGGAAACCTGAGCTGTTGCGCCGGGCTTGCACTTTCTATGCTCCTGTCTGGAAGAAACAAAGAAGTCTGTCATCGGCATCCTATCTGGTTGGGGCCTTTACTGAGGCCTACCTGGAGACCAAGGAAAAGTCATTCGCCGATGCGGTTTTCGCGATAAACGATTGGTTGTGCGGGCTTCAGTACGATCGTCTCGATCCGCGTCATCCCGATTGGTGGGGCGGTTTCATGGGATGCCAAGAAGGCAAGATCGTTCAGCAGACACCCGATATCACAACAGCCGCCATTGCGGAAGCGCTGACGGAAGCATGCCGGGTCGCTCAGCACATTGGCGATCCGAAGCGATTCGAACGCTACAACGGGACGCTGGATCTTGCCCTGCAATTCGTGATGCGTTTGCAATACAGCCAGAGCAATACGCGCCACTTCGCCGACTGGTATCGCGCCAAGTTGATCGGAGGCTTCCATGCTTCCCAGCAAGACGGCAATCTACGCATCGACTACGCGCAACATGCCGTTAGCGCCATGGCGCTATATGCAATGTGCCTCGGAAAAGGCCGGTAAATCCGCCGACTTGCCGATAACACCCCTGAGCCAGTTCTGTTTCGCTAGCCGAAGGACAAAAAGGCCGATATACTGCCTATTTATTCGCAGGCGACATCCGTAGCCGCAAAATAACTAGACGTGGTAGGGTGGCCTTTTTTGCGTCGATAAGCGCCCAGGCGTCGATACATCCATGAGCGACGAACGACCTCCGCAGCCGCGTCCCCGCTGTCGCAGTCTAACCGGCGTGCGCATCATCGGCACCGGCAGCTACGTTCCGGACGCCGTCGTCACCAATGATCACCTCCATCAGCGGCTCGGTTTCGATTCCGATTGGATCTTCAAGCGCACCGGCATCATGGAACGCCGCCATGCTTTGGCCCATCAAGCCACGAGCGACCTGTGCCACGAAGCCGCCAAGCGCTGCATCGAGTCCGCGCGAGTCAATCCGAAGGACATCGATCTTCTGATTTTGGCGACATTCACACCCGACATGGCTTTTCCCTCGACGGCCTGCCTGGTCCAGGACCGGCTCAGACTCAATTGCCCGGCCATTGAAGTGGAAGCGGCCTGCGCCGGCTTCATGTACGCTTTAATAACAGGAGCGGCCTACATCGTCTCGGGCGCGAGCGACCTCGCCTTGATTATCGGCGGCGATTGCAACTCCCGCGTCATCAATCCCGATGACATCAAGACCTACCCGCTTTTCGGCGACGGGGCCGGCGCGGTCTTACTGACGCGGGGTCGGCCCGATCAAGGGTTGGTCAGTTACAGCATGGGCGCCGACGGCAGCGGTGGCGACCTGCTAAGCCGCCCGGCGACGGGCAGTCGTCTGCCGGCCACGCCGGAACTCCTGGAAAAGGGACTTCAATACATGCACATGGATGGTCGAGCCGTTTTTCGCTGGGCCGTGGCCATCCTCTGCGACACGGTTCAAGATGTGCTCAAAGCATCCAATCTAACCTCCGACCAGATTGACCTCTTCCTTCCTCACCAGGCCAACATTCGCATCGTCAACGCCGCCCTCGACGTCCTCCACATCCCCCGCAGCCGGGTTTTTAACAACCTGGACCGCTACGGCAACACATCCGCCGGTTCCGTTCCCTTGGCCCTCGATGAAGCAGTGGTCGAAGGGCGCGTTCAGCCCGGCAATCTCATTATCCTAAGCGGCTTCGGGGCCGGGCTAACGTGGGGAACCGCGGTATTTCGGTGGTAAGGCCCGCCTTACTGTATACCATCGATTACCTGGAATTTGCCCCAGATGCACGTTATGCTTCAATCGAGACCCAGTCGAAAATCGAGAAGGGGAAATCCCATGAATAAGGTAGTTCTTGATCCTATCCTGCAATCCAAATTAAACGGATTGAACCAACATCTGGAACTCTGTGACGAATCCGGTCGAACGATCGGTCATTTTTTGCCAGCGCAATTATTTACCGAAATGCTGATGGCCACGGCCGATGCTCAAATCACGGAAGAAGAACTCGCGCGCCGTAGGCAGGAGCCGCGCGGCAGGACGTTGGCGGAAATCTGGAGAACTTTGTGCCGCCAATGAGCTACACAGTAACTTGGAAGCCCACCGCGGAGCAGGAGTTTGCGTCGATTTGGATTGAGGCGACGGATCGCCAGCTGGTTACCATGGCCGCTGACCGTGTGGACGTAGTTTTGAGGGTCAATCCAAATGGTCAGGGTGAGTCTCGTCCCAACGGCACTCGGATCATGTTTGAGCTGCCCCTCGGAATTCGATTTGAAGTAAAGGATGACGATCGACTCGTGGAAGTTTTGCAGGTTTGGCGAATCAAATAATCTCTGAACTCATTTCAATTGCCGCGTGTCTCCCGTTTGCAGTCGATTTTCGACGAAGTCATTATGTTTGAAACCTTCGACCACACGGCGGACCTAGGCCTGCGAATTCGGGCACCAGATTTGAATTCCTTGTTCAGCGAAGCGGGGCGGGCTCTGACATCCGTCTTGGTTGATAATCCGGCGTCCATTGAGCCTCGGGAAAGACTGGACATCAGGATATCGGCTGATGATTTGGAGTTTCTTCTATTCGATTGGCTGCGCGAGTTGCTTTATCGCTTTGACGCGGAACATTTGTTGCTGGTTAAGTTTGAGGTGCAGGTTGCCGGTCTCGACTTGTCGGCTGCCGTCTGGGGAGAGCCGTTGGATCGAGCACGCCATGTCCTCGCTCACGAAGTGAAAGCCATTACTTACCACGGCCTGCGAGTCGAACAGGGTGCGGACGGTTGGCTAGGTGAAGTGATTGTCGATATTTAAATGCGTTTCGGCGCTTTGTTGCCGTATCGCCAATGAAGGGCTCTTGAACATGGCAAAAGACTCCTACCACGGCCCGCTGGAACAAGTTGACGAATGCTGTTGGCGCATTCCACGCAGCTATAAGCCTGGAATGCGCGTCGACGGCCTAATTTTCTGCGATGAGAAATTGTTGCCTGCCATCCAAAAAGACCAGGCGCCGGAGCAGGTGGCCAACGTTGCGTTTCTCCCGGGCATCCAACATGCCAGCCTGGCCATGCCCGACATTCACTGGGGGTACGGATTCTGCATCGGCGGCGTCTGCGCCACGGATCCCGATGAAGGAGGCGTCATTTCTCCGGGGGGCGTAGGGTATGACATCAATTGCGGCGTCCGCCTCATGCGCACCAATCTTTTCTATCGCGACGTCAAAGCCCACGTGCGTCCGCTGGTTGAGAGTCTATTTCGAAGGGTGCCAACCGGCGTGGGCCGCTCGGGAAAGTTTAAGTTTGACCGAAAGGAGCTGGACCATCTCCTGTCGGAAGGCTCGCGCTTTTTAATCAAGCGCGGCCTGGCAACGCAAAACGACATCCACTTCACCGAGGCCGAGGGACATTTGGAGGGCGCCGATCCCGATTCAGTAACTGATCGCGCCAAAAGTCGCGGTGCGGAACAATGTGGAACGCTGGGATCGGGTAACCATTTCCTGGAAGTCCAAATTGTCGATCACGTTTTTGATGAAGATGCCGCTTCCACCATGGGCCTCGAAAAGGACATGGTCTGCGTGATGATCCATAGCGGTTCACGCGGCCTGGGATACCAAGTATGCGATGACGCTTTAGCACTACTTCGTAAGGCGCCGGAAAAATATGGCATTGATTTGCCCGACCGCCAACTCGCCTGCGCGCCCGTAAATAGCCCCGAGGGACAGAAATACATTGGCGCCATGCGGGCCGCGGCCAATTTTGCCTGGTGTAATCGCCAATTGCTCATGCACCAGGCTCGGGAAGTATTCGCCGAAGTGTTCGGCCGTACCTGGCAAGAAATGCAAATGAACCTGGTTTACGATGTTTGCCATAACATTGCCAAGTTCGAGGAGCATACGATCGACAATAAACGCAAAAGGGTTTGGGTTCATCGCAAAGGAGCTACACGCGCCTTTCCACCAGATCACCCCGAGATCCCCGACCTCTATCGCAAGATCGGCCAGCCAGTCATCATCCCAGGCGACATGGGTACAGCGAGCTGGGTGCTCGTTGGCCAACCAGGCAGCATGGCAAGAACGTTTGGCACGACTTGCCACGGCGCCGGCCGTGCCATGAGTCGCACCGCGGCCGTCAAGGAGGCAGCCGGCCGGCGAATCGACAAGGAACTGGAAGCGCGTGGCGTTATCGCCCGCGCCCAAAGTCATCGTGGCTTAGCCGAAGAGCAGCCGAAGGCTTACAAGAATGTCGACGAGGTAGTCTCCGTCGTTGATCGAGCAGGGCTATCGCGCAAAGTAGCGCGTATGCGCCCGATTGGTGTCATTAAGGGTTAGCGGCCATTTAAAGCGTGGTTGGTTATTGTAAAAAATAGATTTGACCCATTAATGGGCCTCTATTCCGGCCAGCGCTTCCCTGGGCGGACGCCTGCGAAAGAGAATGGCGTTTCCGGAAGCGGCCAATTCCTCCCATGAATCAGAATCACGTATTTGGGGTATCAAGTCGGCGTTGAACCCCGAAGAATCCAGGACAAGATAATCAACACCGTAGCGATCGAGGACCTTCTCCCAATCGGCACGGCCGCGGGTAATGGCTGAAAAATCCTGCCAAACGTCGTCGGGATAGATCTCGATGCGGCCATCCATGAAGATTTTGTACTGAGGCGCTAACGACCAACCTAGATACTCCCCCCATTCAAAACGACTGAAAACTCGGCCCTTACCCTCCTCCTGTCTCAATTTACTAGCCAAACGGTACAGATCGTCCTCCGTTCGCTTGGTGCGGCCGATCCAATTCAAAACGGGATTGTATTCTTCAAGAACCGGCACGCAGGATACGGCTACAATCGCCAAGACCAGCACGGTGATCGCCGCACTGCGGGTCGGAGTTTCCGGCTTTTCTTCAAAGGTAAAGAAACCTCTTACATTCTCCATGATCAGGCCGGCCGCAATGGGCGCGATGATCAGGAGCCACCAGGTGACCATTCGAATGGAACCACATGAAAGCGGAAGGAAACAAAGAACCAAGCTGACCTCGGTCGCCCTCGGCCGGCGGCCAGGCAGCGCAAAGAGGAAAAGGATTAACAAGACCGAAGCTACCCACACCTTTCCGGCGAAAAGCTGCAATCCAGGCGGCAGCCATTCATCGATGCGCCGGGCATTTGCTACCGATGAGGTGACGCCAACATACTCGTAGACGTGCCAGCCGTAAGGATTAATCAGGGTTGCCGACAGGCAGGCCAACAGGCACAAGGCAAAGCACCATAGCTTTCCATTCCGCCAAAATTCTTTGCCTCTAAGATGCCAACTATCCCAAAGGGCGGCTAACACGTAGCTGCCAACCAAAACCAGTCCAATGGGAAATCCTCCGTGCATGTTGGCCCAAAGAGCCATTAAAAGCGGCGGCAACACTAGCCAAGAGCGACGGCGTTGGGCCAATTCGAGCATGGTATAGATGAGAACGAAAAGTAAAAGCGAAAAGGTCTGGGGTCGAATTATCAACAACTGCCAGAGGCCTAGGAACGTGAAAATTCCCATTGCCGCCGACGCCATGAATGATCGCGAAGACCGAAGACAAAGCGCCACGACGACTACCATGACGATGGCCAGGACAAACGAATTGGCAAGTTGGACCAAGGGCAATCCGCCCGCCTGAAAAACATAGTGGTAGATAAGCTGGGTTAGCCAATTGGCATCTTGAAACGAGACGCCGGCGACGGTGTAGGTAAATAAGTCCTGGTTGACTAGCCGACCTTGTTCGGCCATCGCTTGGCCGCGAGCCAGATGATGCCAAAAGTCGGTTTGATAATTGCGATCCACGGATGTGGCAATGAAAACCAAAATGGGCGCGAACAAGAAGCGCACCCAATTGTTTGTCGGCAACCATGTTGAGAGCTTGGCAACCATAGTCATCGGCAAAGCGGTGTCCAGGAAGATAAAGCCTTTGCCCAACTATAGGTCGCAATTAGCAACACTGCCGTAACTTTGGGCTAGCGGAGATGTTGTTCACGGAGACGACGAAATGTGTGCAGGCCGGGCCGGGCTTTGCCTTCGGCGTCGACAAGCCCGCAGTTAGGAAAGAGATGGGGTTCGGCATCCGTGTCATGAATCCAATGAACCGCCTGGACGCTCGGCTTGCATAATGCCAGACCGCCGAATGATTCAATCCAGGAATTTTGTGTTTCTGGTGAAAAGCCGTCTTTCCAGCGCCCGGCGCCCAAGCGAATCTCTGGATCGGCCGCCGGGTCGTTGGCACGGGACGCGGGGTAACCGAGGCTAACTCTCAAAGGCACTCCCAAGAGCGCATAGAGGTCCACCAACCTCGACATTTCAAGGACGTCGCGACAATAGCTGCCCCGGGGCGTTACACCCATGACGACTTCCACATCCAGTGCAGCCAAATTCAGGCCTGAACGGACTAACGTATCCGCAAACATAAAGGGGGAGTGCGTGCGATCCTCCAGAGCCATGTATTCGCCCCAGGGCTGGGCGATGCCCAGTATTAACTCAAGCCCCGGATCAACTTGGCGAGCCGCTTCGGCCAAACGCACGGTGAGCCAGAGTAGTTCATCCTCGCCCAGGGACAGAAGCGCGGCACAATTGCTGGCGGCGGTCAGTTGCCAGCTTCGGACGCGGCCACGATACCGCTTCACGGCCGACTCCACATAGGTACACATAAAGCCGGCCAGGCTGGCCAGGTCGCGCTCATAGAGCCACAGCCAAGACGGCAGGCGCGACGCCGCAAAATCGATGAGGGGACCTGCCGTGATGTTTAATAGCTGCTGCTCTTCGGACCATTTAACGAGATCGTCCAGGAGCTCCCAGCGCATGTTCCCTGATTCCGGTTCCAAATCGCTCCAAGGGACGGCCAGGTAGGCGCTGTTGAAAGCTCCCGTAAATGCCGCCGTGCGCGGTCCGGCCGGAAGTGGTCTGCTGAGCCTGCATCCCAGCAAGGTGTCCAAACGCGCCTGCCGTTGATGGCGGATCTGGAAGACCTGGTCGGTGTAAAGCCGGACTAGTTCGTCCGACGCCTGGTAGGCGTGCTTGAGGGCCGTCTGCGCTTGACGGGCCGCTTCGTCAAAGGAGTTGGAGGTGACCGCCTGGCCGAAAGCCAACGAGCACTGATGAATGATATTAGAAAGGGGTGGAGGAACCTGAAGGCCGCCGGCTCGCCAGTCCGCCTCTTGGCCGCGTAACTGGTTAACCTTGCCTCGGGCCAATTCGACCGGCAGCCAGTAGGGTTCCGGCCTTTCCATGAGGGTGGCGGTCGCACCCATCAACCAGCCGGCGTTTTCGACTTCCCAGCAGGCAACCAGGTAGCCGCTTTCATCGACATTGCGGCGAACCACCAACCGTCCCTCTTCGAGATGCACGTCGGTCGGCCAAGGCATATTGTCCGGGCCGCCGGCTACGCAGGCGCGCGCCAACTCCGTGACGGCCTCGGCCGTCAAACCGCTCGGAACCTGGAAAGTCATCGTGCCCATTTATTGAGCCCGTGGCTGGGCTACCTGTCTGATTGGTCCCCGATCTCATTCGCCCATTCGTGATGATTATAATCTAGCCCATTGAAGGAGCGGAGAAAACAGTATCGGCCATTCGACATAAGGAAGGCGTTACAAATGGAAAACGCGAATTGCCGAGAGCGACCGATGCACTTCCCGTATAATCGGATCAATTGATAGGATCGACACCCTTGGCAGAGTCGTCAAGCGCGACGATGCTGATGTCATATTTATCCGCGAGCGCGATGGTTTGGGCCTGATCCAGGACAATGGTCTTCCCGGCTTCAATGGCCAGGACGCGGGCACGGGCTTTGTGCATGGTCTCGACGGTCAGGCAACCGATCGTGGGCACGTCGAACCGCATATCCTGGCGAGGCTTGGCGACCTTGACGACGATAAACCCGCCGCGTGGGCAAAATTCACTGGCGCGAGCGATGGCTCGATCGGTTCCCTCGATCGCCTCAACCGCCAGCACGGCCTTTTCTTTAACGGCAACGCTTTGGCCGACGTCCAACCGGCCCATTTCACGGGCCAGGCTCCAACCAAAAGCAATATCCGTCTCTTCGCGGGCCGTGGGTTTTCGGCGGGTCAGCAAGCCCTTGGACACCAGCAACTCGGGGCACAGATCCAGAGCTGATTCAAAGCGAATGCCATCCTTTGCAAACTCGTCAATGACGTTGAGCAGAATGGAATCGTCGCGATTGTCAATCCGACGCCGGTTGAACCAAACCCTAACGCCTCGCAAATCGGGCATGAGAGTAAATAACCTCCAGGGGGCGTTCATGATGGCGAATTTCATTACCTTGCCTGCCATTACGATTCGCTCGACCCCTTCGCGCTTGAAAAGTCGAATCATACGACCTAGCTGAGCGACGCCGCACCAATGAAATCGGTCGACAAGCTTGGCTAGCTCCGGGTCGGCCGCACCGCGTAGGCCTACGCATATTACGGGCCGGCCCAGCGATCGAGCCTTCTCCGCGAACACAAAGGGGAATCGTCCCCACCCCGCAAGTAATCCAATTGGCGCGCTCACGAACTAACCTCTTCTCCGTTTACACATTAATCAACCTTGTGGTCTTCGAAGCCCAAGGATTGCTTGATGCGTTTCACGTCTCTGATGAGATCGGGTAATTTATCCAGGCACACGAAGATTCGCTTCTGGACGCGTTCCGAGGTCGCGGGGGCCCCCAGCACCCGCTCGCCTGGGCCAACGTCCCGGAATACGCCCGACTTGGAGCCGACCACAACCCCTTCGCCGATAGTCACATGATCGGCCAGCCCCGCCTGGCCGGCTACGATGACGTAGTCTCCCGTTCGAACCGACCCCGCGACGCCAACCTGGCTAACCAGCAAATTATGCCGGCCGATGTGGCAATTATGGGCGATCTGAACGAGGTTGTCGATTTTGGTCCCGGCGCCGATTCGCGTGGCTTCGAAAGTGCCCCGATCGATCGTGCTGCCCGCCCCGATTTCCACGTCCGATTCGATTTCGACATATCCCAGTTGGGGCACCTTGACGTGCCGGCCTTCTTGTAGGCGATAACCGAAACCATCCGCGCCGATCACGGCGTTGGCATGAATCGTCACGCGGTCGCCGAGCACAGTCCTCTCATAGAGGACCACGTTGGGATAAAGGGTTACGTCGTCGCCGAGCCGGCAATTGGCCGCGATGGAGACACCAGAGCTTATTCGGCAACGCGAGCCAAGTGTGACACCGGGACCAATGTTCGCAAACGCGTGAATAACCGAATCGGCGCTGATACGGGCTGTCGGATTGACGCTAGCGCGGGGATCGATTCCGGGCGCCAAGTCCGGCGGTGGGTTTTGAAAGGCGCGGGCAATCTGAACAAACGCGGACAAGGGATCTGCCACGCGGATCACGGTTAATCCGTTTGTCTTTAGATGCACTGGAACCACCGCGGCTGAGGCTTGCGACTTTTTCAACCGGGGGGCATGGCGATCATTTTCTACAAAGGTTATTTCACCAGCTCTTGCCTCCTCTAGGGAGTGAGCGCCGGTAATGATTTGTTTTGGGTCGCCGTGCAGCTTTCCCTGGACCAACTCCGCAAGGTGCTGGACCGTGAAATCCATGCCCGGCGTCCTTTCTCTTCCGTGATCAGCGACCCGCAAAGCGGAATTCATCCCGCTCGCTCTGCGTAGATAGTATGCCAGGCAGGAAAACGCGACAATCCGAGTTCCGAACATGCAGGGCGCTCTTGAAACCTTGGAGCAAGTGGGGAACTCGGCTTGACGGGAGGATTTGGGTAGATATCGTCCATTGGGTTATGAAGTCTGCCAATCGGTCACTTTCGCGATCGAATCGTAGAGTCTGGCGGTGTTATTGGGATCATAAACCTCTCCCAAGAATCCCTCTCCTAGGCTTTTTCGCGGTTATTGAGGATCCAACCCCATGTACGACTGGAAACGAGTAGCCCTCGCCGGCAGCCTGGCTGCGCTGTCGATGGCCTGGACTCCGGCACAAGCCGCGCCCGCGTTGAACCCCGAGGTCTTGGTCAAAGCAATCAAGGAGATCGGCCCCGAAGGTGCCGGAAACGCGGAGGCGAGCAAGGCCTGGCGTGCCTTGATCGAGAGCGGTCCCGATGCGCTGCCGGCAATCCTGACGGCGTTCGATGGCGCTGACGCCCGCATGATCAACTGGTTGCAAACCGCCGCTGACGCAATTGCCGAGAAGGAATTGGCCGCCGGCCGGTCATTACCCGCCGATAAGCTCGAAACGTTTATCAAGGACACCAAACGTTCGGGACGAGGGCGCAAAGCGGCATACGACTTACTTGTGCAGATTGATCGCCAGGCGCCGGCCCGGTTGTTGCCGGACCTGCTTAACGACCCTGGCATCGAATTGCGCCGGGAAGCGGTGGCCAGCGCCCTGGCCGACGCCGCTCGCCTCGTGGAAAAGAAAGAGGACGATGCCGCGGTGGCCGCTTATCGAAAACTTCTCCCGTCCGCGCGCGACCAAGATCAGGTTGAAGAAATCGCCAAGCAGCTCAAGAGATTCAATGTCGAAGTTGACCTGGCGGCACATTTCGGTTTCATCCGGGATTGGGCCATAGTAGCCCCTTTTGACAATGTGGACGGCATCGGCTTCAAGACCGTCTATCCCCCTGAAAAATCCATTGACCTCAACTCTGTCTTCAAGGGAAAGAAGGATGCCGAAGTTTCCTGGATTGCCCACTCAACCAAGGATCCCCACGGTTTAGTGGACTTGAACAAGGTCCTGGGCAAGTTCAAAGGGGCGACCGCGTACGCCTTTACCATCGTGAAATCACCTCAGGAAAGACCGGTGGAGATACGCGCCGGTTGCATCACCGCTCTCAAGATATTCCTCAACGGCAAAGAGATCTTCGCCCGCGAAGAATACCACCACGGCATGGAAATCGACCAGCACATTGGCCGGGCCAAACTCAGAGCCGGCCGCAATGAAATCTTGCTAAAGGTCTGCCAAAACGAGCAGACCGAACCCTATGCCCAGCTATGGCAGTTCCAGGTCCGCGTGTGTGATAGTCTCGGCGGCGCAGTCCCCATTGAAGTGGAACAACTCAAGATCAAGGAACACGGAAAGCCGGCGGAAGGGAAGGTGAACCCATGAATTATGAAAAGATTGCAATCAATAAACCAGACCGAAGCGCAAACAAGGGAATTTCGAAGTCCTTGCTTGCGCTGCGGGCTGGTAATACATGCATTCAAACAATGGCCCTCTTGTTTATTTGCGTCTTCGTTAACAGATTCGCGCAAGCCGTCGATTGGACGCAATTTCGTGGCCCCAACGGCGCGGGCGTTTCTCCGGAAACGGACTTGCCCACCAAGTGGAGCGCCACCGAAGGGCTGCGCTGGAAAGTTGAATTACCCGGCCGCGGCCTTTCTAATCCCGTGATTGCGGGAGGCCGCGTCTACGTGACGGCCAGCAGCGGCTATAAGGAAAACAGGTTGCATGTCCTGGCATTCGACGCCGCCTCGGGCAAGAAACTGTGGGAGCGATCGCTTTGGTCAACCGGTCAAACGCAGTGCCATCCCAAAACTTGCATGGCCGCGCCCACGCCCGTGACGGATGGCAAGGCGGTTTACGCCTTATTCGCGACGACCGATCTATGCGCTTTTGACGCAGAGGGCAACCTACTTTGGTACCGGTCCCTCGTTCGTGATTATCCCACGATCACCAACCAAGTTGGCATGGCGGCGTCTCCGATACTGTATAAGGACCTCGTCATCGTTCCCATGGACAACGTCGGTGATTCCTTTCTGGCCGGCATCGACAAAAAGACGGGCAAGAATCGTTGGAAGGCGGAACGATCGCGCGATATCTGCTGGACCACGCCGTTGTTGCTTGACAAAGGGGACCGGGCGGACGTGTTGTTCCAGGGGGCCGCTGTTTTGACCGCCTTCGACGCGGAAACGGGCCGTTTCTCTTGGGAATTCAAAGCTAAGGGCCAGCAAATCCCGTCGCCAGTGCTCAACAAGCAAAACATCCTTTGCCCCGGCCGTGACTTGCTCTGCATCCGGCCCCCGGTCGCCGGCGAGACGCCTGAAGTGCTTTGGAAGACGAACAAATTGCAAACCGGCTATGGAACGCATCTCGTTTACGAGGACCGTGTCTATGCCGTCAATGATGCCAATGTCCTTAACTGCGCGGACGCGTCCGATGGCAAGTCTCTTTGGCAGCAACGCCTTCAGGGACCTTTCGACGCCTCGGCCGTGGGTGCGGACGGCAAGATCTATCTCGTCAATAACGAGGGAACGACGTTCGTCGTTCAAACCGGCAAGGAGCCCAAGGTGTTGGCGAAAAATGAATTGAAGGACACGATACTGGCCACCCCGGCTATCGCTGATGGAGCCATTTACCTTCGGTCGGATAAATACCTGTATTGCATCGGCGGCAAGGATAAATAATCTCAACTAAAGCGAAAACTGGTTGAGGCTTGACCCCGAAGCGAGGTCGTCGGCATCAATGCCCGGTGAACCGACCCTCTGACCCTGTGGACCAACTGGTGCGGGCCCAGAGGGTCGGTGCCTGACCCTCAGGGTCAAAAGGTGGTCCAGAGGGTCCAGCTGTAAAAGCACGAGTCCTTCTGACATCCAAAAGAGCGCAACTGCGCTTACCGCCAAACCCACCGTGAAGACCCGTTTTGCTGGTCCAGAGGGTAGTAAGGTGATCCACAGGGGTCAGAAAGCTGGTCAACAGGGTTTGCCTGCGGGCAATGAATTGCCGGGATTTCCCAAGGACTGTTTCTGCTATTTCCCGTTTCACCCTAAGTCTCAATGGGTCTCGGTGCGATCCATTAGCTCTCGCGGCAAACCACCGCCAACGAAAAAGCACAAGGCCGCACGGTTTCACTCGTTCCCAAACTCCTCAACATATTTCAAGGGTGCCGTAAGGCCTTCCAACGTAAAGGAATACTGCAAGATTAGTGCTCTGCGGCCTAAACCAAGTCGCCACAAGGGCTAATCGCAGTTATGCCCAGACAAATAACGGCATGGTTCAAACGGAGGTTACAGCGTGGGGCAGGTTTGCAACCTGCCTGGCACGGAATCCCCGGCAGGTTGCAAACCTGCCCCACGCTGCCTGTTACCTCAACACCGCAGGTCTTGAACCATGCCCAAATAACGACTTACGTCATCCTTGAAAGAGATTGGCCAGCGAGGGAATTGTCGATCCCTCGTTGGCCCTTCGGGCTCAAAAATCGGCGCCGACCGGCAAACGGTTTAATAGTCAGCGCCGCTTATCACCTCGCCTCCAGCGCGCGTTGCTAAAGCGTCATAGACTCTCATTGAAATGGTGTTGGTGATAGACTGTACCGAACCATCTCCGAAAAGAAATTGCACGCCGCCGGTATGGCCGCTCGACATGGCATCGGCATCCGTAACGAAGTTGTCATTGGGCAAATGCGGACCACAGTGGCCGAGCACTAGGGCGGATGCTCCGGAGAAACTGCCTGGCGCGCGGACCGAGGGCACAAGGGCATTGGTTATCGCGCCGGTCCAACTTGACAGGGACATGGTCGTGCTGCGTTCGCCGACGAAAAACGTGTTGCTCAGTCCGTCGGTAATATCCGCCATGCGAAGCGGTGTATCCCGAATGAACGAACCTTGGTGCTCGGGGGTCGTGAAATCGTCAACGCCGTCGTTGCCGTTGCAGGCGACGTAGCTTCCGTGAGCGATAATCCAGCTGTTCGAACCGCCATCGGTCACCGTAAAGGTTCCGATAAAGCGATCGGAAGGACACCAGAGGATTTTCAGGAATTGAGCCCGGGACGCCACGATCGCCGCGGCTGGATCGCCGACATTCAAATTAAAATCAATCTGGTGCTGTAGGTTATCCTGTTCCAAGGCAGAAAGGATGAATGCGGCCCAGCCCCAGCCCGGACCGGCATCCGGGTTCGGCCATGGGGCGATGGCCGAGTAACCGGGTGGAAAATGGCCCACTCGATCGTGATAATTATGCAAGGCCAGGCCGATTTGCTTGAGGTTGTTTTTGCAGGAGATCCGATTGGCCGCCTCACGCACTTTCTGCACGGCCGGAACCAGCAAGCCAATCAAGATGGCAATTATGGCAATCACAACTAACAATTCGATTAACGTGAAGCCTCGTCGAGTTCGCATGACTCTCTCCTTCCAATAAACCTCGGTCAAGAACCGAGGGTTGAATTCGGATATGTGATTCGGCTCATCCACGCGAAATAAAGCGCAGCAGCAAAGGGGACGGAGCTGCGCGGGGAATAATCGCTGCTCTGCCGATCGCCCGCGGCTTCGCGCAACGAGCAGCAGGCTAATAAAAATGTCTTCCAAAGTAGGATTGATGACCCGTTGCCTGGCGAGGGGGGGGCGTGAGCCCCCTGATGGCTTGACCTATCAGGGACCCATGCGCCCCGTTCGCCAGCTTCTAGCACATCTTTTTGCCTACCTACTTAGCAAGGAGGAATTGATCGGGGAGGTGGAGTTAGCGGCCGGAAGGAAAGAAAAACTGTAGCGAAGTGTGCATCACCGATTTGATCGAATGCCGGATTTAGCCTCGTGCTCGGATAATAAAACGGAACAGGAATGCCTGGGGCCGCGGCAAGGGAACCGCTGGAACCCGGTCCCTTGCAATTGCCGTGCGAGAATCCGAGCAGCCAGTGCGTCGCTACGTCGTGATGATCGTGATGATGCTTTTCGTTAGCCATGTGCTCGGGAGCGACCGAACGGTCTTCGGATGGACCTTCGTTTTGCAACTGGCAGCAAGACTTGTCCGAACCACCGGTTGGACAGTGGGAACAGGTATTTTTCTTGCAATGCCCGGGGCGCTCAAGACTACCAGGGTCGTCAGTCGAGTCCTCGTCGGCATCGGGCCGTTCGGCGTAGGAAGGAGGCTCGACATTATGCTCCCGCGCCCAAGCCCAATGCTGCGCCGGCGTGAAACAGCAGCAGTGCTGCCAGCATTCCTCGGCGGTTTGACATCCGCATGGGTGGTCCTGGCAGGGGAAGGGGACGTTTCCCACCTTGATCTTCGGGGATGGAAGCGGGCAGCCAAGTGATGTGAGGCCGTACGCTAACAGCACCAGAATGATTCCGATCCGGTGTGCGAGTAGACGTGATTTCAAAATGTTCCGCAACACAGGTGAGACTCGATCAGCGGGCCAACAAGCTTGCTGCCAGGTTCCTGTAGTATAGGCGCTATGACTCCGAGGTCGAGGAATTTCACTAGCGCTCGTCAAAGCTAGGAAGCAGCCAGGGCTTTCTCAAAGGCCCGAACAAGGTTTTCCTCCTGGTTCGGAAAAATGGTTCGAAGGTCGAGGATCAGCCTGCCTTCCTGAATGCGACCCACCACTGCCGGAGAGCCCAGGCGGAGTCGATTGGCCAAGTCTTCGATCGGAAGCGCGCCGGTTTCAACGGCTACAACCAGCGTTTCCAGTTTCTGGTCTGGCAGGGAACCTCCGCCGACATAGGCAAACTCTTCCTCCACTCTGGCTTCTTTCACGCCTTCCAAACGGCTGATTTTCTGCGCCAAGGATTCCGCCCGGCAGCGCAGTTCATCGATCGGTATCTCGAGCATTCGCAAACCTGGTATCTCACCCAGCGCCCGTTCCTGATTCATATATATGCGCAAGGTCGCCTCCAGGGCCGCCAGCGTCATCTTGTCGAGCCGGAAAGCGCGCATGAGCGGGTCTTTCTCGATCTTTTGAATCCATTCCTTGCGGCCGACAATGATGCCGGCTTGCGGTCCGCCCAATAGTTTGTCCCCGCTGAACAGAACGAGGTCCGCGCCAGTCTTAATGCTCTCGGGGACGATCGGTTCGCCATGAAAGCCGAAGCGGGCGAAGTCCACCAGAGCGCCGCTGCCGCAATCGTCGATAACGGGCAAGCTCCGTTTCTTGCCAAGCTCCACGAGTTCTTCCAGCGATACTGTCTTGGTAAAGCCGGAAATGTTGTAGTTGCTGGTGTGCACGCGCATCAGCGCGCCGGTGTTCGGACTGATGGCGCGCTCGTAATCCGCGATCCGGGTAATGTTCGTTGTGCCGACCTCACGAAGAGTCGCGCCGCTTACGCCCATGATCTCCGGAATGCGAAAGCTGCCCCCGATTTCGATCAGTTGACCGCGTGAGACGATTACTTCCTTGCCAGCGCACAGTGCCCTCAAAACGATCACCGTAGCCGCCGCGCAATTGTTGACGGCCGTGGCCGATTCCGCGCCGGTCAATCGGCACAACCATTCACGGATGGGATTCTGGCGCGAGGAGCGCTTTCCGGTTTCGAGGTCCATCTCCAAGTTCAGATAGCCTCGTGCGGCTTCGTAGGCGGCGCGAGCGGCCTCCTCGGCCATCGGGGCTCGACCTAGGTTGGTGTGCAATACTATGCCGGTTGCGTTAATAACCGGGCGAAGGCGCGGTTGAAGCTCGCTGGCGATGCGTTGAGCGACTCGTTGGGCGATTACCGCGATTGTCGCCTTGCCGTTGAAGCTGACCCCTTCCTTCAGCTCTTGCCGTAAGCCGTCCAATTCTTGACGAATGGTGGCGACAATGAAATCGTGAGCGTGTTCCTTTGTCAGCGCCAGAAGTGGTTCGGCCTCAAGGACTTCGTTGACCGAAGGCAAGTCGCGAAAGGGATTGGTCATGAATTGGCCCCTTGGGTCGCTCCCGTTTCCGTGCCGGCCGGCTTGGCGGGGACACGGAGATCGCCTTCGCGCTGTGTCACGCCCGCCGCGTCTAGGTATTCACACAAAGGCACGGCGAATTTGCGCGTTGTGCCCAGAAGGTCCCGTATTTCCGCGACCGTCAAACCTGGACTGGATTTCAGCTTCTCGGTAATCCGGCGGCGCATGTCGGCCTCGGCGTCCGCGTGCAGATAGATATCACTGGCAATACGCACGAGCAGTCCTTCGGCAATGCACACCTCGAATAAATCGTTCAAATTCGCCGCATGGCCGCCTGCCGCACCGGCAAAGCTCGCAGGATCTGGCGGCTGAAAGCGGGCTTCCTGGTAAGCGGCGACAAGCTTGTCCTTGAGCTTACGCAGGTTGCCGCTGAGTTTGGGCTTGAAGTTGGCGAGGGCAATGCGGCGAAGATCACCGGCGATCTGCTTTTGCTGAATCAGACGATCGACGGCGGCCTGGACGAGTTGATCGTCGCCAACATAGTCCAATTGTGATTGAACTTTTTGCCGATCGTGCGTCGACATCAGCGGGAACTGATCGTGAAGCCGGGCTAGAGTTGTTTTAATGCGTTCGTCGAGCTCTCTGAACATGTCCACATGTAGAAGAACGCGGCGTGTCTGGCTCAACACGATTTCGACCAGTTGGCCGTCCGCTTTGAGTTGATCGATCAACTGACCCACCTGATCCGGGGCGACGTTCGCTCCACGGATAAGGTCGGCCGGCGTGAAGCCCGCAAAGCCCGCAAACCAGGCGACTCCCAAAGCCCTTTCCTTGGCATCACCAGTCCAAAGCCGTTCAATCCGTTCCAGCATTTCAAGATGGCGGCGGCGAATTTTCTTGGCGACCGGTTGAAGCACCTGGCCGCCGCCCAGGGTTTGCGTCGCCGAGGAACCGCGCACCACGAACGGCTGCCCCCAGGTAGCGGTTGCAGGTTCTTCCAGATAGATCTGCGCAAGGCCCCAGGCGCCCGGCTCGATTCGATCGCAGTCCAACAAGGCGACCGTGCCCATGATCTCGGACGTGCCGATATGAAATCGAATCGGCACGCGATGTTTAATCGCTCGGCGAGCATCCGCAAGGCAGTGAAGCCTCACGGTCAGAAACCGGGATGGCGCCAGATAGCCGGGCGTCGCCAATTCCTGCCCGCGAATTACGTCCTCATGATGAACGCCGGCCAGGTTAATCGCGGCACGCATGCCGCGGTGGACTTCCTCAACCGGTTTGTCATGGTTTTGCAAGGAGCGCACGCGGACCCGTTCCCCGCGCGGCTGCCATTCCAGTTCATCCCCGACCGTCAGCTTGCCCGATGTCACGGAACCGGTTACGACCGTGCCATGCCCTTGCACAATAAAGGACCGATCGATGGCCAAGCGAAACCACTCTTTATCGGAACGGGCCTCAACATGTTTACAGGCCTCGGCAATGGCCGTCTTCAATTCAGCGATGCCCTCGCCACTGTTAGCGGAAGTACGAATGATCGGCGCCGCTTCCAAAAAACTGCCTGCCACCAGCTCTCGAATTTCCAGCTCGACTACCTCGCGCGTCGTCTCGTCCACCAGGTCACACTTGGTGAGAGCGATAACCCCGTGCTTCAATCCCAGCAACCGGAGGATTTCCAAGTGCTCGCGCGTTTGAGGCATGACGGAATCGTCGGCCGCGATCACCAGGACCGCTAGATCGACTCCGGTCGCCCCGGCCAGCATATTCTTAATGAAGCGTTCATGGCCCGGCACATCAACGATGCCGAGGCGGTAATCGCCTAAGTCAAGACTGGCAAATCCAATGTCGATGGTGATGCCACGCTGTTTTTCTTCCGGCAAGCGATCGCAGTCGATGCCCGTCAAAGCCTTGACGAGCGACGTCTTGCCGTGATCGATATGGCCGGCAGTGCCGAGGATGAGATCTTTTGGCATATTGGTCAATTGTCCGTGGTCAGTTGTCCGTTGTTTACCCAGTCCATTGTCTCCGGTTCTAGGAAGAGAACAAGGGAACACTGAACGGAACCCGTCTGGCTCGCATCCCCTCAAGCGGATAAATTACACTCTCCGTTTTCTACATTTAACCATTTACCACGGACAACTGACGACGGACAACTGACCATGCTTGGAATCAAACTCGACCCCCGCGCTTTCCTCGAACGAGCCGGGCAGGAATTGCTGCGGATCGATCCCAACGAGATCAAGGCGCTCGCCGACGTCATTTTCGATTGCTACGAGAAGGGTCGGTTTGTCTTTATCATCGGCAACGGCGGCAGCGGGTCCAACGCCTCGCACTTTTGCGAGGACATGGGCAAGTGTACGTTGCGGCGTGAAGATTTTGACAACGATGCCAAGAAACGGCTGCGCATCCTTAGCCTGACGGATAACACGCCTTATATCCTGGCCTGGGGCAACGACGAGGGCTTCGACCGTGTTTTTGTTGAGCAGCTAAAGAACTTGGGCAGTCCAGGCGACCTGTTAATCGCGATCAGCGGTTCCGGCAACAGCCCAAACATCTTGAAAGCCGTGGACTGGGCCAATCGCAACGGCCTCAAGACCTTTGGCTGCACCGGCTACAGCGGCGGCAAGCTGCGGGCCCTCGCTCATCAGGGTCTGCATGTCCCGCTTGACGATATGGGCATTGTGGAATCAATCCATCTCACGGCCTTTCACTGGGTCGTCGGCAATGTTCACAAGCGCATTTCGCTTTGAGACCGATGTACTTCCTCGGCATTGAAATCGGCGGCACCAAGTTGCAACTCGGCATCGGCCCCGGCGACGGCACGCTCGCGGGTTTATGGCGAGAAACCGTTGACGTAGCCGCAGGACCCGAAGGTATTCGTGGCCAGATTAGCCGGGCGATTCCCGAGCTTTTGGCCAAGACTGCTATCGACCGTTCTCAACTCGGCGGCATCGGCATCGGCTTCGGAGGCCCTGTTGATGATACGGCCCACACGATCATCAAATCCCATCAAATTGAAGGCTGGGACAATTTTCCACTGGAACAATGGATCTCCGACCTGGCCGGCATGCCGGCCGCTCTTGGCAACGACGCGGATTGCGCGGGGCTGGCGGAGGCCCTGTTCGGCGCGGGCAAGGGCTTGTCGCCGATCTTTTACATCACGATTGGCTCGGGCATCGGCGGCGGGCTGATTGTCAATGGTCAGATCTATCGCGGTGTGGGACGCGGGGCCGCGGAGATCGGCCATGTGCGAGTGCCGATTTCATCACAAAGCGGCTTTCGGCCGACGATCTTGGAAAAGGTGGCGTCCGGCTGGGGAATTGAAGCCCAGGCCAGGTCATTGGCGGTCGATCCAAAACGAGCGAAGAAGGTTCTCGAACTGGCCAATGGCAATGCCGGCCAGATTACGGCAATGCACGTCGCAATGGCCGCCGGCGCGGGTGATGAGTTTGCCCTGTTCCTACTTGAGCAGGCATGGGACAGCCTGGCTGAAGGGATCTGCCATGTCGTCGCCTTGCTTTGTCCCCGGCGAATCATCATTGGCGGCGGCGTGTCGCTAATCGGTGAGAAATTGTTGTTCGATCCGGTTCGTCGGCTGGTAGCAGAGCGAGTTTTCAAGCCGTTTGCCGGCTGTTTCGACATTTGCCCGGCCGCTCTGGGCGAGGAAGTCGTCGTCCACGGAGCGTTGGCGTTGGCCCGTCAGAAACTCAACAACACTTCTTGTCCAACACCCCGACCATAATGATCGTTTCAGCTGGTCGCCACCCGTAGGGAAACGATCCTTTTTACCGCAAGCCTTTATCGTTGTTGCTGTTACGAAAGATCGTTTCAGCACTCCCTCACACACCCCCCTGATATGTCGGTCGGAAACGATCTTTTAGCACTCCAGACCCCTGCCAGAAATGCCGCAATTCCAGACTGAGATAACCAGGTTTCCCGGGCCCTCTTTATCCTGCTGTAATGGGGTGGTCTCATGTCACTAGTGGGACACCCCCCTCTAGCTGAATTCCGATCGGGGTGCGTATACAGCTGCCTTTGCCCCCTTCCCTACTGGTTCTTAACCTGCTTTCCTCAGACGAGAACCGTTCAAGAGTACTCAACAGGACTTCCCGTTCGGGCCTTTCTCTACTTGTTTCGGCATTCGTCTCGCGGATTCGTCTCAGGCCCCGAGGCCAAAGTAGCCCGCCACTGCCCGGCGGCGGGTTACTTTTATGGGTTCGTAAGGCAGGAGAAGAGTCGTTTTTGGGAAGAAGCGGGCTTGTCAGAGATTCGCAGGCCCGCAATCGGCAGGTTTGGACGTGTTTGGCCGGTGGGAAAGGAGTTTTGGCCTTCATCTGGAAGGGCGTGCTGCCACATGCCTCGCAGTCAGATGCAGCGCTTGGATAACCTCAGATTGTTGCTTTTCATTAGCGCAAATGTAAAACCGGTTCATTCCGGGTTAACAAAAGATTACACTCGCCGTGATATAAGATTGTTTTCTGCCTAGGAAAATAAGTTGTATCCTCTTTAAATCACGTCGCTTAGGCTGAAATACGATCAAGTGTTTATCGGGCGTATTGGGAGCGGCCCATTTTTTGCTGACACACGAACCAATTGCCATCAACTATATCTCAGAGAGGTTTAGGAAATTTCTGCCGACTGAATCCATCGTCGGCAACTTTAGTTGCGGCTTTTGATTAGCTTTTTTGGGGTTGCGGTAATGAACGTTAAACGAATCTCGGCGCTTCTAGGTCTTTTACTAGCCGTATCTGTGTCACAAGCAGGGCCTATACTTTATATCGACGATAGCCGGGGCAACATCGGCACCGTGGATGTAGCTACGGGGACACCCACGCTTATCGGTAACGCGGGAGTTGTACTGACCGACCTCGCCTTCGATCCAAGCGGCAATCTATACGGCCTTGATTTCACTACCCTTTACAGGGTTAACAAAACAACCGGTGTTGCTACAGCCATTGGGGCGATGGGAATACCCGGAGGAAACGCCTTAACTTTCGGCTCTAATGGTACGCTCTATTCGGCCGGAAACTCTTCAGCCGAGCTTTACACCGTTAATACATCGACCGGAGCGGCAACCGATATCGGCACTACGGGCTTCGCTTCGGCCGGGGACCTGGCGTTTAAGGGCGGCATGCTGTACCTGGCCGCGACAAATAACCACCTAATAAGGATCGGCTTGTCCGGAGGCTTGGTGAGCGGCGCGACGGACGTGGGAGCCTTTGGCTTCAGCAATGTTTTCGGCTTAGCAACTGGCGACAACGGGGTGCTTTACGGTGTGTCCGGAACCCAGGTGTTTTCAGTCAATACAACCACGGGCGCCGGAACCTTTGTAAGTAACTACGGAGGGGGACCGTTAGCCGACGCCTTCGGGACAGCATTCTTTGCGGAAGCGGGGGCGGTAAGCGGCGTCCCAGAACCCGCCACCATCACTTTGCTCGGCCTCGGCTTAATCGGCATTGCTGGTAGCGCCTGGCGGCGCCGACGAAACAAGGTTCTGGCCATTGCTTAATTCGAGACAACGCAAACCCGAAAGGGCCAGAGGTTGAACGCCTCTGGCCCTCTTTCATTTCTCGCGAAGCAATTGCTTCGCATTATTTGGGCGGTACAGGATCAAGCTTGTCTTTGGCGCCACCTTCGCGCTTCAAAACGAAGACCAAGTAGAAGGACCAAAAAAGGGGACGCGGACAGATATCGCGTAACTGTCCGCGTCCCCTTTGTGCGCCTTTGTGCGCCTTCTTTTTTTCCGCAAGCCTTTGTCGCTGTTACGAAAGATCGTTTCAGCCCCCTCACACACCCCCTGTATGTCGGTCGGAAACGATCTTTTAGCGCCTCAACACGCCTGCCAGAAATGCCGCAATTCCAACTTAAGAAAACCAGGTTTCCCCGGACCCTTCATATTCCTGCTAAAATGGAACGGCACAGAGCTTGATCCCGGCGCGATCCGGACGGGTCAAAGGTGGCTTAGAGAAACGGTTGGCCCCGTGGTGGAATGGTAGACACAAGGGACTTAAAATCCGCTGAAAAGAGTCAAAAATACGGTGATTCTCGAAATTGTGCCTACACCGTGTGCCTACAGAGCCGGTAAAAACTCGCAAGGCAATACCATCGCATGTCTAATAAATGACCGGTAAATGAAGACGAATAACCAATAACACCGAGCGCGGGTAAACTGCCCCCATGAACTTTGGTGATTCTTCGCTCGTCAACTCGGATCGGGCAGAGGGGGAAACGATGTATGTTCTCGTCAATCACAATTCGCCAAAACCATCCGGCAATGGACCTAGGACTGATCGCCGAAGCGCTCGTCTTTTATCAGGACACGCATGTTGTTGCAAATCATCCGTCTCTTGATTTTCTCCTTCGCGCCATGACGCCTGAAGTTTTCATAGAAATGCTCGAATCCGGTTACCTCAACGTGACATATGAACCAGGATACATGGCCGTTGCTACAACCAAAACGGGAACGGGGCACGAATGGCACACTGCCAGGTACGCTCAGAATATCACCCGTGATCCTCTACCCGAATGGCTCCCGAAGCTATTCAGGGAGATAATCGGCACTCCGGGAAAATCTGAACGGATGGCTGATCGAGCTTTGAGAAAGATCGGCATTGCTGGGCATTCGGCTCAGCTCCTGGATGAGGCAATGACAGAGTTCACTAACCCCGATTACACCGAACCGGCTGCCGATGTAATTCTGAGAACCCTCGCACCTACCTACATACACAGTGGACCGCTGATCTTCGAGGTTAGCCGGAACGGTGACATGTTAATTGTGCACTCAAACATTGACTTTTTGAAGGCTTCCTCTTCGCCTGCATCTTTGTTGGGTTGGCTTCTTGAGGTGAAAGTCGACCTTTTTTTCGCCGCAAAATTCGGGGCAGAAATCGCCTCCGATCACATGAACGCGAAGTTGATGCAACTTCGCCTCAATACCGCTTTGGCACGATACGGCGATTCTCAGTTAGCGATTGAGCGATTCCAAGAATTCGTGTTTAACGATGCGCGAGCAATTGGCCAGGCAGTTACCAGTGGGGGGCGGACGTTTAGGGATCTCATTCGCATACTTGAGAGGGCACGCAAGTTCAAAGGATGGCTTCGCGATAAGCCCTTGGATGCCGACCTACTCAAGCAATACTTTGAAGAAACGACCAAACCGACCTGGATTGATTCACTCCCTTGCAAAAGCTATCGCTGGTTCATCCTTAGTGGTCTCGGTCTAGCTATCGAAGCCCTCGGAGCCGAAGGCTTAGGCACCGCGGCCGGCCTAGCACTTAGCGCTGCCGATACTTTTTTGTTGGACAAACTGCTAAGAGGATGGAAACCAAATCAATTCGTTAATGGTCCCCTTCATGAACTTGTGCATCGTCCGGCGGAACCGGTTCATTCTTAGCCCCCCAAGCAGTGCAATTGGACGACCTGCTAACCTAATCCCCGAGGCCGGCACCCGGTTACACTGCGCGCATGACCCCATTGAGTCCCGTCAAGTTCTAGCTATTCTCGCCTATGGCTACAGTTGCAAAGGAACCAAAAGGGGGAACCAAAAGGGGACGCCGACAGTTACGTGATATCTGTCCGCGTCCCTTTTTCTTTTCCCAGCCGTTTGGAGCACGACCGTCGATGATCCAAAGTGTCAAGCCGAAATAGACCACCGGCAAGATATCCATAACGAAGAAAGCAAGAAGAACCCTCCTGGTAACCACTCCAAGCTTGAACATCAATGGCCACTGAAAGGCCTTCCAACGAGGCTGAACATTGGCGATTAATCCCCAGAAGATGGCGAAGAAGACCATGAACACTTCTTGGTGTGTTTTGAGCGCCATAAGTGCGCCTTTCGCCGCGATTGCAGATGTCCGCTAACTACCAGGCTAAGCTGCCGGGGCCGCTGGCGCGCCAGTGAACCCCGTATAGCCGAAATACGGCCCGGTCAGCTGCGGCACCCTGCCCACCAGTACACGCCATATCCAACTGCTGTCGTTAAGCCAACGAGAATCGCGGCGAACACAAGGTTAAACTCATGCAATCGCCAAACCCGCCATCCGTTTTCCGATACACGCACATTCGATGGAAGCCATGCCAACGCCTGCCATAGATTACCTGAATGTCCGACTGACTCCCAAGAGTAATCGACCCAAACTGACCAAACAGGTAGCAGGGAGCCAGCGAGCAACACGACTAAAACTGCAAAAGTCGCCGTGATCAAAGGCTTTGGTCGAAGAGTGTGCATCGTGTTGTGTAGCCGAACGCACGAGCTAACTTGCCGGGGCCGCTGCAACGACTACATGCCGCGCGAAACCGGAATGCGGCCCCGGTCAAGTTGAGCGACTAGCAATTCCATCTCACTTCGGTACTGCACCCAGAACTTGTCCCACGCCTTGGCGTGCTTGGGTGACGGCACGCGAATGCTCGGGATCGCCCGCTCGCATGCACCGCCACATACCGCACAGATCACCGCTCGGCCGGACTGCGGTTGACGATACCGCTGGCGATACGAAACGCAGTACCAGGTCTGCATGACCGTTGATTGCCTAGTCCTGCGGCGGCGGTCGCGTCCGAGGTAAAGCGGCCGCTGCGCTTCAGCCGTATCAAGCACCGCTGCGGAAAGCGTCCGGCCTGGGCCGTTGAAGAAGGCCCGCAGCATTCCCCCCTCGCCGATCCACGCGAAATATTCACGGCCTTCGTACAAGTTGGGGCGGTGGAAGCGGCCGACGATCGCTTCCACCTCATCCCTCGTCAAGCCGGTGACGAGCCGACTCAAGGCGGCCGGGCTAAGGTCGGGCAAGCTGTCGTCCGCCATCCGCTGTTTCCTCTTTCGCCGAACGTTAAGAAGTCTATCCCGCGTGCTCCGCCTGCGGGGCGCAGGGTTATTGCCAAAGACGTGGTGGCGGCGCATGCAGGATAGACTTGCGTTGAACTGAACCGCTCGTCACCTTCGGCTATAGGGTTTGAATCACGGAGCGGTTGTGTTGATGTGCACTGTAACGGTCGTTTGGCGTGGGATGCAAGCGTTTTTCGGCGTTTTCGTTGATGACCGATGGGATGGTCATGGCCGTCCGTTCCTTTCCCGGGGCGTGAATTGAGCGTTTTGCGGACGGTTCGGCCGCGGGTGGCACGCCCTGAGGTACTCCGAAGGGCGTGCCGAACCTTCGACCACCTTACCTTTGTGCAGTCCGTAAGATGCTCGCGGCCATCGCTAACCGTCTTCAATTCTAGCAGTGGCGGGCGAGGGACGCTCTTCATGGCGACCGGTGCATCACAAAGGTCGTGGACGTTTCAGCACGCCCTTCGGAGTACCTCAGGGCGTGCCACCCGTCCGAACCCCGGAAAAACAAAGGGGGAAAAACAAAGGGGACGCGGACAGATACTTAAAGAGACGATCCAGCCTTAGCAAGTCTTGTCATAACTGCCGATTGCCATGTCATGCCGTGAGTCCTTCCGCCGTAGGTTTTCCCAAAATGCTTTCCATTTCTTTCCACAGGGGGTCAGGCGAAATGGAGAGAACCAAATCGGAGGGGCTTTTCGCGCGAGACGAAACCCTGCCATCTGGGTCCAAGGAAACTCAGGGCACTACGGACGATCTCCGGGATCGCCCCAGGCGATTTTTTGAAGACTGCGGGACGGCGACGCAGGAGGACACGGGCTTCGTCT
>Ga0185299_10000555_pt1 | contig 96407 bp, 92 predicted proteins | sample PaiPotPPA55metaG_FD_128002 | JGI IMG/M metagenome (GOLD analysis project Ga0185299, IMG submission 128002) | Iron sulfur acid spring bacterial and archeal communities from Banff, Canada, to study Microbial Dark Matter (Phase II) - Paint Pots PPA... ... | reverse complement strand
GAACACCGACAGCAGCCCGAACGCCGCGATGTAATACAGCCCGTTCCACTTCACCCCGAGCGTGAGCCCGATCAACACACCCCCGCCGAACCGCCACCACCGCACGCCCAGCGCAGGACCCCACACGCTCAACGCGATTCGGCCCTGCGCGTCGGCGCGCGCCAGGCGTTCTCGCATCTGGTCACGGTCGACGACCAGACACCCGAACGCGCCAACCACGAACAGCGCCTGGAAGATATCGAGCATCCCGATGCGTGAGGTGACGAAGGTGACGCCGTCGCAGATCAGCAGCAGCCCCGCGACCGCGCCCAGCATCGTCGAGCGGGTCATCCGCCGCGCGATGCGAATAACCAGCAGCACCAGCACGGTTCCGACGATCGCCGCGGAAATCCGCCAGCCCCACGGGGTATAGCCGAAGATCGTCTCCCCGAGCCCGATCATCTGCTTGCCGACCGGCGGGTGCACGATGTACCCGTAGGCGGCGTTGTCCTCGATCCCGCCGCCGCGGACCATCTCCCACGCCTGATGGGCGTAGTACTTCTCGTCGAAGGTCGGCGTCCCGCCGTCGGTAGGATAGTTCAGATTCAACAGCCGCGTGATCGCGGCGATCGCCGTAACGACCAGCGTGACAATCCATCCGCGCAGCCGATCCGCGGGACCGAAATCGGGAGACGGGCGTCGCGGCGCCGGACTGGACGGGCTCGGTCGCGCATCGATCACCTGGGCCACGCCCCTGATCGTAAGCGGTCGCCCGCCTCACCCGTGCGGCGGGAACGCCACAGGACCGACGGTCCGATGGGAAAGTTCCCCGCACCGCCGCCATCATGACGACCACACCGAACGACCCGGCCACCGCGCTTCCCGGCCGCTCTGCTGGTCCGTGTGATGTTGCAGGCGCAGCCGGACAGTGTCATGGATCGGGAGGTCGGCGAACCGGTTGGGTATGGCACCTAGAGATCGTCGGGCAACAGGCGGAACGCGGCATGAGCAGTGAGCGGGGTGACGGCACGGAAATCGCGTCGGTCGAGCGTTAGCACTGCCACAGTTTCGTATCGTTCGGCCAATGAAACATTAGTGGCGTCGGTGAGATCCAGGCGCATGGCCAAGTATCTGTTCTGCACCTTGCGCGCGACCCGCAACAGGTCCGCTGAGACCGTGGGCACTTCGATGCGTCCGGTGCGCTCTTGCGCCAACAACCAATCGTTAACCGCATAGGCGGCTTGACGATTGAGATTTCGGGTGGTGATGTGTTCGACTTCGAGCAAGACGAGCGGAGAGACGATGGTCAGCGCCGCCTGCTGCAGCGCGGTGCGCGCGCCGACGTGCTCGGGATCCGCGGAGTTGAAAGCGGCGACCAGACCCGAGGTGGCGCCGATCACGATCATCCAGCATCAGCTTCGGTGTTGGTGATCGCTTCTCGCACAGTGTTATCGATCTCATCCGCCGTCACCGCATGCCCGTAGTCGAGAACGGGGATATCCCACACCTCATCCCATCGGCGAGTGCGTATCGCGGCCAGATGAAAGGCTTCACGAAAGTACTCGGACTCCGGCCGCCCTTCGCGCGCCGCGGCCCTCTTCACCAACTCGAGGTCGGCCTCGTCGACCATGACTGTCGTCTTCTTCAAACTCATAGGGTTATGGTACCCGCACCATAACATTCTGGTCAGCCCAAACGCATCACCTTCGCGATAGCCCAGAATCCTCCACATCGGCTGGGCTCGGGCCGGGATCCACGGTGTGCCGAGCTACTGCACCTCGACTCGGCCGACCTCGTCGACGGATGCGTAGACCCACCCGAGGATCGGCCATCCACTGCCGAATCTTCTGAACCGCAGTGTATCTCGACCTAGGTCGAGCAGGCGGCGGAATACGAAGTCCGTTGCGATCAGAGCAAGGAAGGCCGCGCCGAATGAGGCGGGCGCGCCCCACGAGCGCAGGCTGCAGGCAATCGTCAGGGCGAAGGCAAGGGTGCCCAGGACCGAGCAGAGGGCGCCGCGGAGCAGGCTTTCCGCCGCGGGGAATCCCGCGTTGCGGTGGGTCGTCAGCGTAAAAATCCACATCACCACGGGCGTGCCCGCCAGCAGTCCCGTCAGATGCGGGCCCAGCAGCCGGTCGGAACCGGTGAGGCATACGACAATAGAGACGGTCACCAGCACCCGCACGGGCGTCTCCCAGCGCGCGGGATTCGGGAGGGCGACCTGCGCGGCGACCGGTGGCCAGGTCAGCAATCCGGCCGCGGTCGCCACGATGACCAGCACCGCCGCGACCGGAGTGGATCCGATCCCCGACACCAGCGCCAGCGCGGCGGCAGCGGTGCCGAGCGCGAGCCCGACCGCTGCAAGGGGGCTGCGCAATCGATGGCCGAGGCGGCCGTAGCCCAGGCAGAGGGCGGTCACGCCCAGCTGACCGGCGACCACGCCCGCGGCGGCCTGCGCCGCCGCGGTCCGGCCGTCGGTCATCAGAAGAATCACGAGAAGCGGACATGACGTCAGGGGTAATCCGGCCACCCGGCCACCCAGCCGATGACCGAACCGTCGCTGCATCACCGTGACGAGAAGGATCGTCATCACCGGCAGGACCATGCGCAGAACCAGAACTTCCATGCGGTTCACGTTTCCATGGACAGTCCCGAATAGGGCTCGGAAATATGCCCGGGCAGCCGCTGATGGCCGAGATAATCTCGACACTTGCTTCAGAGTAGCGATTTATCCACAATCAATGCATGGACGATATCGACCGTTCGCTGCTTCGGCTGCTGATGCAGGACGCCCGCCGCACCTACAACGAGCTCAGCAAGGAGGTACGCCTGTCGGCGAATACGGTCGCCGACCGCGTGCGCCGCCTGCACGCCTCCGGCGTGATCGGCCGATTCCGGGCCGAGCTGAACCCCATCGCCCTAGGCCGCGGCCTGAACATGGTCGCGGACGTCCGCCTGCGCGAGGACATCGACCGTCGAAGTTTCGAACGCGCGGTCTGCTCGGTCCGCCAGGTGGTGTCCGGCGCCCGGATGACCGGCGAGTACGACTATCAGCTGCGCCTGGCCTGCATCGATCCGGCGGAATACGAGACCATCGTCGATGAACTCAAGCGCAATCACGGCGTCCGCGAGCTCCGCAGCCGACTGGTGCTGCACGATATGGACGTCGACGCGGGCAACCTGCTCGACCTGACCTGATCGACGCGAACACCGATCCGCGGCTTCACCCGGCGCTGTCCGGGACTCCGCCGAGCATCGCAACGAGAGCAGCGCGATCGAGCTTCCCGCGCGGCGTGCGCGGCAGGCGCTCGACCGTCAGAATCCGGACCGGCATGCTCGGACTCGGCAGTGTCCTGCGCAGCTGCCGACGGATCTCCGCGATACTCGGAGCGCCGGGATCCGCGACGATCGCGGCCGCGGGCACCTCCCCCATCCGCGCGTCGGGCACGGCGGCACACGCAGCCTCGGCAATGCCCGGGATCGCGGCGAGGGCGGCGTCGACGGCGGCGAGGTCCACGTTGAGTCCGGCCCGGATCAGCATCTCCCCGGCGCGGCCGAGCAGCTGTAATTCGCTGCCGCACAGCCTGCCTCGATCCCCCACCGACATCCAGCCGTCCACCGGGCCACCCATCACGCCCGCGGCGGTGAGGTAGCCGTCGAACAGCATGTCGCTGCGGACGAAGACCAGTCCGTCCCGGATCTGCGCCTCGACACCGGCGAACAGGTGCCCGGCCGAATCCTCCCGCGCGGAGCCCAGGCCCCGATCGAAGGAGACGAAACTCAGTTCCGAGGCGCCGTAGAAGTGCACCAGCGAGGCGTTCGGCAGGATCGCCTGCAGCGCGTGGCGCCCGGCGCGGGGCCAGCGGGCCGCCGACGACAGCACCTCGCGCACGCTCTCGATCGGCCCGGGCACGGACCGCACCACGTCCCAGGCGAGGGTCGGCACCGAATACAGGTGTGTCGCACCGTCGTTGAGCGAGATCTCGGCCGATCGCAGATCCACCGTCGCGCCCCGGGTCAGGGCATGCAGGGCGCCGTACAGGAAATGTGTGTGGTCCAGCACGCCGGGCACCGCGACCCGGTCCCCGCCGCCGATGGCAGAAAGGGTGGCGTCGGAGCGATCCAGGGTCGCGGCCCACGATTTCTGGTTGCGCACGAACAGTTTCGGCTCACCGGAGGTGCCGGAGGTGATGCCGACCAGCAGCTCACCGCCGGGCTGTGCCGATGGGGCCTGGCCGCGGGCCCTGCGTGGTGACGCTCCGCTGCCGCCGCCGGGCCGCGGATCGCCGATCGGCCCGCGGGCCTCGAGCGCGTCCGCGGCGTACACGTCGCCGCGAAATCCCATGCGGCGCAACCGACGATGCTGGTTCGGCTCCGCGACGACGGCGCCGGGCGCGGTCAGCTCGAGCATCCGGGTCAGCTGATCCGGCGTCAGATGCCGATGCAACAGCACAATACTCACCCCGGCGTGCATGGCAGCCACCACGGCCACCACCGAGCCGATATCCGAGGTCGGTAGCACCGCAACACGATTCATGCCCGCTAACCCGGCGGCAGTGCGCGTGACCCGAGCCCAGAATGCGGCAAGGCCGATGCGGTCATCCCGCGCCACGATCGCCGTCGCATCGGGCCGTTCCACGGCCCGCCGCGCAATACGCCCGGTCAGCAACTCGGGCTGCACCTCGGTCGTCGACTCCCCAGCACCATCCGCCGCCGCATTGAACATCGTTCAAGATTACCGATGCCAGCGCGCCCGAGCCGCGGGCGGGCAATCGGGCGGGCGCGGGCCGTCAGCCCCGCCGCTGCACGATGAGGTGAAACGCCGCATTCACACGGCACCGCAAGCACATCGCCTCGGCTCGGTGATGTGTGTCCAGCATCCACGTCGAGCACAATCGGCACCGGGTCGACGTCGGCGGCGCGGGCAGCTCGGCCAGGCCGACGACAAGCATGACAATGATGACGGCCAGCAGGATCACGGCCAGCGAGAAAGCCACGGTATCGAGCACCATGGGACCTCAACTCCTCGAAAAGTCGTCGGCGATTTCTACGGTAGTCCGGTCGGCGGAAACTCCACCCCGGTAGCGACGGGCTTAACACAACCCTTACAGCGGCGGCCGCGAGGCACCGACGGTGGCGTCGCCGACAGATGTAAGCAGCGCCGACTCTTGTGCTGCCCGAACGGCTCGTAGCATGGTGACATGCCTGTGCAGCCGTTTCGGATCGCCGGATCCATGATGGACGTCGCGATCCCGGCGCGGCCGGGGCGGGTCGCAGGGGTCAGCATGGCCGGGTTCCGCGGGCGCGCAACGACTCCGGTCGACCTGCGGGTGGTTCCGTATCCGGCGCTGACGGTGTTCATCGATCTCGGCGACGGACATTTCGTCGACGACGCGGATGACGCGCGGGTACCCGGCAGCGGCGTTGTCGGCCTCGACCCCGGCAGCGTTCGAGCATACGGGCGCGAGATCGACCTGCTGCAGGTACGGCTGTCGCCGCCGGTCGCGCACGCGGTCCTGGGCGGCTCGCCGGGGTCGGCCGGGACGGTGGTGGCCCTCGAGGAGTTCTGGGGGCGCGACGTCGCGAATATCCGGGAGCACCTGCACGCCGCCGGATCCTGGGACGAGCGATTCGCGATTGCCGACACCGCACTCGGTCGACGACGGGCGGCCGGTCGGCCGGTCGACCCGGAGGTTGCCTTCGCCTGGAGGCGAATCGTGCACAGTGGCGGGCAGATTCGCGTCGAACACCTGGCGGCCGAGATCGGCTGGAGCCGCAAGCGGCTATGGTCCCGATTCCGGTCCCAGATCGGCATTACACCGAAGCGGTCCGCGCAACTGGTCCGTTTCGACTGTGCGGCACACCGTCTCGCCGGCGGGCACAGCGCCGCCGCGGTCTCGGCGGCGGGCGGCTATGCCGACCAATCCCACTTCCATCGGGATGCGCTGACCTTCGCCGGGCTGACACCCACCGCACTCGCCGCCGCGCCGTGGCTCGCGGTCGACCCCCTCGCCTGGTCCTCCCCCCAGTACGCGACCGGGACGTAATCCGATCCGGTCGACCGCGTCCGGCCCGGTGCGACGGGAACATTTCTCCAAGACATCCCCCGGTGCACCCGCGATGCTCAGGTCATGCCCGCATCGCCGGTCGGCATGAACCGGACGACGCGGATGCGCTCGAGGAGGAAGACATGAACGACACGACCGCCAACGAACGGCTGCCGCGCGGCGTTCGGCTACTGCATGCCCTGCAGCAGGAGCCGGACTTGTCGACGATGACAGCCGCGGAGTTCGCCGCCTACTGCGAGGCGACGACCCGCAAGTACGGGTCTCCGCTCATCCGATCCATCACCGGATTTCCGGATCGCGGCGCCGAAATCCGTTGGCAGGACCTGACGCTCGCCGATCGGGCGGTTCGTGTCCGGGTATACCGGCCGGCGTCGGCGCGCGACACCGGCGCCGCGCTGCCGCTCGTACTGCACGTGCACGGCGGCGGATTCGTGGGCACGGCGTCCCAATGCGACTGGGGGAATGCTCATCTCGCCGCGCGGCTGCCCGCGCTGGTCGTCTCGGTCGAGCACCGGCTGCTCACCCCGGAGACGCCGCTGGCGGACGCCGTCGCCGACGCCTGGGACGTGCTGCGGCACCTCCTCGCGCACGCGACGGAATGGGGATTCGACCCGGCACGGATCGCGGTCGCCGGTGAGAGCGCCGGCGGGCTCATCGCCGCGCTGATCGCGATCCGGGCCAAGGCCGCCGGCCTGCCCCTGCGAGCGCAGGTGTTGATCAATCCCGCCTGCGATCTGACCGACACGATGTACGACTACCCCTCGATGACAAGGCACGCGTACGACGTGCCGAGGCTGCGGATGTTCCGGCGGCTGGCCGTGCCATCCGGCACGGATCCCCGCGCGCTGTCGCCGCTGCATGCCGACCTCGGCGGGCTGGCCGCGGCGCTCGTGGTGGTGCCGACCGTCGACCCCCTGGCCGACCACGGTCGCGGCTACGCCGAACGGCTGCGCGAATCCGGTACGCCCGCACGGCTTACCGAATATCCCGGGGCACCGCACGCGTTCATCACGCTGCCCAGGCTGGTGCCGCAGGCCAAGGCCGCCCGGGCGGAGGTCACCGAGTTCCTGCGTGGCCACCTCCCCGGATCACCGGCGGCGACCACACAGCCACCGGAGCTACGCCGACAGGGCGCGCGTTGATCGGCTATCTGCCGCCCTCGCCGGATTACGGGCAGGCGAGCGTGGCTTCGGCCAGCTCGTGCCAGTTCGCCTGCGCCCCCTCCCCCGTGGCCGCGGCGAACCCCTGCTCGCCGAGCCTGTCGCGCGTGGCCTGCTCGATCCGGGGCACATCCGGCTGCGACCAATCCGGCAGCCCGCGCACGGCCGCGCTGGCCGCGAGCAGCCGCGCGGCCTGCTCGTACTGCGCACCGCGCAGCGCCAGGTCCGCGATCCCGACGAGTGCCTTCGCGATCAGGGGCGCATACCCCGTCGCGGATGCCGTACGGAAGGCCGCGGCATGGTGTGCGCGGGCCTCGTCGAGTCCCGCCGCGAGGTAGCCGCGCAAGTCCTGGAGCACCCCGCCCGCATGCCCCTGCTCCGCGTCGACGCCCAAAGCGGTTGTCGCGATGTCGATGTGCCGGTAAGCCTGCTCGGTGTCGCCGCGCCACCGGGCCAGCTCCGCGGTCGCCATGGCCAGCGCGGCCAGCGCGGTGGGCCAGGCGACCAGATCCGCGTACCGCTGCGCCTCGGCCATGGCGGCCACGCTCGCCTCCGCATCACCCAGCAGCCAGTACAGCTGAGCCTGCCGCGCCCGCATCCGGACGATCTCCTCGATCGCGCCGACCTCGGTGACCATCGCGATCGCCTCGTCCAAGTGTCCGCACGCACGGGCGAATTCGCCGCGCATGGCGATGCGGTCCGCCAGCTCGGTCAGGGCGAACGACATTCCCCACCGCTCGCCCAGCGCCCGGAATTCGGCGAGCGCCATCTCGAGATACGCATCCGCATCCCGTCCCTCGTGGCCGAGCATGGTCCGCATCTTGCCCAGCTGCAGCCGGGCCAGCGCCCGCACCCACGGGTCGTCGTCGGCGAGCAGCGGCTCCCATGCGGTCAGATAGGCGTCCGGCCCCTGCAGCAGGCGTTCCAGCGCGGGGCAGACCGCCAGCGACGGGTGGCGGGCCCGACCGCCACGCCCGCTGAACTGGGATCCCTTGTGGATCCATTCCGCCAGATCGCGCTCGTCCCGCCCGGAGGACAGGAAATGCACGACCAGCCCGTACACCGTGGCCCGGGTGTCGCCGTCCGCCTCGCCGGGCGTGCCGGCGGCCGCGATGATCAGCTCCGTGCCCTCGGCCTTATGCCCGCCGAGCCACCAGTACCAGCCGGCGGCGGCGGCGAGCCGCATCGCCCCGGTCGCATCGCCGGTCGCGAGCGCGCCACGCATCGCCACGGCGATGTTGTCGTGCTCGGCCTCCAGCACGGCGAGCCACCGCAACTGCTGGGCGCGGCGCAGCTGCGGTTCGGCGGTCGCGGCGAGTTCGGTGAAGTACTCCAGATGCGCCCGGCGCGACGGCTCCGACTCCCCCGCCTCCGCGAGCCTGTCGCGGGAGTACTCCTTGATCGTCTCGAGCATCCGGTAACGCAGGGAACTGTCCGCGGCAACATGGTCGCTCGGCAAGCCTCGCTCCGCCGTCTGCAGCAGCGATTTCTCGGTGAGCGCGGTCAGCAACTCGAGCACCTCCCACCGCTCGGGCCCACCTCCCGTATCTTCCCCGCCCTCCTGCCCCGCAGGACTACCCCCCGTACCGGCGCAAACCCGCTCGGCCGCGTCCAGGCTGGCGCCGCCGGCAAACACCGAAAGCCTGCGCAGGACAACCCGTTCGGCGTCGGTGAGCAGCTCCCAGCTCCAGTCGACCACCGCCCGCAACGTCCGATGCTGCGGCAGCGCGGTGCGGCTGCCGCCGGTCAGCAGGCGGAATCGATCGTCGAGGCGGTTGGCGAGCTGATCGAGGGACATGGTGCGCAATCGGGCGGCGGCAAGCTCGATGGCCAGCGGTATTCCGTCCAGGGCCCGGCAGATGCGCGCCATGTTCGACAGCGCATGGGTATCGGTCTCGAGATCCTTGCGCACGGCGCCGGCCCGATCCCGCAGCAGCGCGACGGCCGGGGAGGACTCGATCTCGGCGGGGTTCGCATCCCGCGCGGGCAGCGCCAGCGGCTCGACCTGCCACAGCGCCTCGCCCGTGATGCCGAGCGGTTCCCGGCTCGTGGCGAGAATCCGCAGCCGCCGGCACTCCCCGAGCATCCGGTGGGCGAACGCCGCCGCGGACTCGATCACGTGCTCGCAGTTGTCCAGGATCAACAGCATGTCGCGGTCGCCGATCGCGGCGATGAGCCGCTCCATCGGTTCCGGATCCGGTGCGCCGCCGAGCAGCGCATCGCGGAGCCCGAGCGCGGCGAGCGCCGATTGTGCCACGTCACCGCCCGTGCCGACGGGCGCCAGCTCCACCAGCCAGGCGCCGTCCGGTAGGTCCGCGAGCAGGGTCCGCGCGGTCTCGACGGCCAGCCTGGTCTTCCCCGAACCACCGGGCCCGCTCACCGTGGTGAGCCGATGTGCCGCAACGAGTGTGCGCACCGCGGCGAGGTCGTCCTGTTTGCCGACGAAGGTGGTCAGCTCGGCCCGCAGATTCGTCGTGCGCCCCGAACCCCCCACTCGGCCTTTGTCTTCCACTCGGTCATCGCCTTCGACCGGGACCACCTCCTGCACCACCGATTCGCCGCGCAGCAGCGCGAGGTGCAGTGCCGAGACCTCCGGCGAGGGGTCCACGCCCAGCTCGTCGGCGAGGGCCTCGCGGGCACGCTGGTACACGACCAGCGCCTCGTTGCTGCGCCCCGCGGCGCCTAACGCCCGCATCAGCGCGGCGACGAGCCGTTCGCGCACCGGATACCGGGCCAGGAGCTCGGTCAGCTCCGCAACAAGTTCCGCACCCCGGCCGAGGCGGATCTCCGCCTCGTATCGATCCTCGACAGCGGCGAGGTGCAGCCCCTCGAACCGCGCGACCACCGCGTCGAAGGACGGGCTTTCCTGCACCTCGACGTCCTGCATGACCGTGCCGCGCCACAATTGCAGGGCCTCGCGCAGCAATCGGGCCCGCTGCCGGTCGTCGCCGCCGCGGGCACGATCGAGGAGCTGTTCGAATCGCACGGCGTCGACGGCGTCGGGCGCTACCGCCAGCCGGTATCCGCCCGTCTGCCCGTCGACCGACCCGTCCGGAAGCACCCGCCGCAGCCGGGAAACCAACGCCTGCAAGGCATTTGCCGCATCAGCGGGCGGTTGCTCACCCCAAATCCATTCGACCAGCCTCGCCTTCGGGACCACGCGGCCGGGCTCGAGCCCGAGGGCGATCACCAGCGCACGCAACCGCGTGCCCGGCACCTCCACCACACCGCCGTCATCGGTTCGAATCTCCAGCGGCCCAAGCATCCCGATCTGCACCGGATCATTCTGCCGCGGACGACCGACAGGTCACCAGGCCGCCTGGGGCAGCTGGGGTCATCAGGCAGTTTCCATCCATGTGACGGGCAATTCGTGGACGCCATAAATGTTCATATCGGTCCTGAGCTTCACCTCGGCGGCGGGGATGGCGAGCTCGAGGGTCGGGAAGCGGCGCAGCAGTCCCTCGAAACCTGCGCGCATCTCGATGCGAGCCAGCTGCTGGCCCAGGCACTGATGGACGCCGTGACCGAAGGACAGGTGCCCGCGGGCCCTGCGATACAGGTCGAGGGTGTCGGGGTTCTCGAAGCGCAGGGGGTCGTGGTTGGCGGCCAGCAGCGAGACCACGACGGTCGATCCCTCGGTAATCGTTTCGTCGCCGAGTTCGATGTCCGCGCTGGCGTAGCGATAGAAGATGTCGGCCACGGACAGGTAGCGCATGAGCTCCTCGACGGCATCGGGCATCAGGTCCGAGTCTGCGCGCAGTGTGGCCAGCTGCTCCGGGTGCTCCAGGAGCGCGAAGGTGCCCAGCGACAACATGTTCGCGGTGGTCTCGTGGCCCGCGAGCAGCAGCAGGAAGGAGATGCCGACCAGCTCCTCGATGCTGAGATCCTCGTCGCGGGCCAGGTCGGACAGGATGTCCTCGCCGGGTTGGGCGCGCTTGCCCATGACCAGTTGGGCCAGATACGAGGTCATGGCGCCGTACGCGCCCATCTTCTCCTCGAGCGACTGGTCCTTGACCAGGAACTTGGCGGAGTTGACCTGGAAGGTCGCCCGGTCCGCATACGGGACGCCGAGCAGCTCGCAGATCACCAGCGAGGGCACCGGCAGCGCGAACGCGGTGACCAGATCGACCGGCGGGGCCAGCTGGGCTGTGCCGATCGAGCCCGCCCGCTGGCCCTGCGTGGTGACGCTCCGCTGCCGCCTCCGGGCCTGACGCGGCCGGGCCATCTCATCCAGTTGCCGTTCGACGATGGCGGCGATGTGGTCCTCGAGCTGCTTCATGCGCCGGACGGTGAAGGCGCCGGTGAGCTTGCGCCGCAGCCGGGTGTGGTCCGGCGGGTCCATGGCGACGAACAGGCCCGGCACCTGCGGGGACGGTTCGGTCTGGACGGGCATGCCGGGCGTCTCGTACGGCACATGGAGCACGCCGATGTCCTGGCGGGAGCTGAAGCGGTTGTCGGCCATGAGCTTGCGGACCGCGTCGTATCCGGTGACCAGCCAGCCCTCGTGGCCGTCGGGGAAGAGCATGGGACTGACCGGGCGAGCCGCGCGCAGCTCGGTGACCTCGCGGGGCGGGTCGAAGGGGCTCACATTGCGCTCCATGGGGAGGCCGTGCGGAACGGGGACGGTGCTGCTGGTAGTCATCGAAATTCCTTCTTGTGGTGGTTGTTTGGTGGATCACACCGCGGTGGCATGCCCGATGATGATGTTGCCGTAGGTGTTTCGTGCATATACCTGCACGGTGTCCTCGAACTGATCGACCGGTGCCAGCGTCATCTGGTTCTGCACGGTGCCGTGCTGGGCGTTGGTTTCCACCCGCACCGCACTACCCGGACGGACACCCACCTCCAGCTCGCCCATGGACGTCTCCAGCCGGATCACACCGCGTACTGCCTCGCCGATGCGGATGTCGCCCTTGGCGGTCTTTGCGCTCACCGACCCCAGCGGCCGCTCGACGATGATGTCGCCGCAGGAGACCTCCAGCACGCAGTCGCCGAGCTCACCGGAACCCAGAATTCGCCCCGCGCTGGTATTTCCCTGCAGCCGGGAACCGGCGGGCACCTCGATGATCACCTCGATCGACGGGTTACCGCCGAACGGGGTGTACGTCCGCCAGTCTCGCGGCGTCTTCACCGTCAGGGCGCCCGCGGTGAAATCGACCCGGGTCTGCCCGGCGGCGCGCACGTCGTCCCTCTTGGACTCCTCGCTCGGCCGGACCTGCACGACGGTGTCGGTGCGGTCCGAGGCGATGACGGTGAGATTTCCCGACAGGATGTCGACGGTGACGGCGATCGGCTCCGGGGTCTGGAAAGTAGGCATGGCTGAATTCCTTCGGGGTGTGTATCGGCTGGTGTGTGACGCTCGCGGTGGCCGCGCCGTTCACGAGAGCTACTGTCGCCCGGCCGGCTGACGCCGCCCTGACACCGGCCTGACAGGGCCCGAAAAGACACGGCCCGGCATCGGCGGGGATGTCGGACCCCGGTGCAAGACTCGGGACGTGCGATGGGCAGTGGCGGAGACGGGCGACGGCGGTGCTCGTTTATGTCCGCTCGATCAGGACGGCAGGGCCGCGGGACCGGTGGTGCGCGAGCGGTCGCTGGCCGAGGCGGTGCGTTCGCGCCCGGAGGTCGAGCGGTGGGTGTGGCGATCCACGGCCGAGATCTACCGTCCGCTGCTGGCGGCCGGGGTGCGGGTCGAGCGCTGCTACGACGTGCAGGCCGCCGAGGCCCTGTTGATCGGTCATGAGCAGGGTCAGTCGGGTCAGGCCCACTCGCTGGCGGCGGCCTGGGCGCGACTGCACGACCTGCCCGTCCCGCCGGATGCGCCCGCACGGGCCGCGGAAACCCAGCCGTCGCTGTTCGAATCCGGTCCGGTACCGCTGCCGTCCGGCGTCGACGAATTCACCGCCCTGCTGGAGGTTTATGCGGGACAGGTCGCCCGGACGGCGAGGGCCGAGTACCCGGATCGGATGCGGCTGCTGCTTGCCGCGGAATCGGCGGGCATGCTGGTTGCCGCGGAGATGACCCGCACCGGGATTCCGTGGCACGCGGATGTGCACCGTGCGCTGCTGGACGAGCTGCTGGGCGAACGTTTTCCGGGCGGGGGCGAACCGCGCCGGATGGCGGAGCTGGCGCAGGAGGTGACCGACGCGTTCGGGCACGGCGTGCGGGTCCGGCCGGATCTGCCGCAGGACATCATCAGGGCCTTCGCCCGCGCCGGGATCATGGTGTCCTCCACCCGGAAATGGGAGCTTGCGCAGCTCGAGCACCCGGCGGTGGCGCCGCTGCTGGCGTACAAGTCGTTGTACCGCGTGTACACCGCCCACGGCTGGTCCTGGCTCGACCAGTGGGTCCATGACGGCCGCTTTCGTCCCGAATATCTGCCCGGCGGCACGGTTTCGGGTCGCTGGACCACCAATGGTGGTGGCGCCCTGCAGATCCCGAAGGTGATTCGCCGGGCGATCCGCGCCGACCCGGGCTGGTGCCTGGTGGTCGCCGACGCGGATCAGATGGAGCCTCGGGTGCTTGCCGCAGTCTCTCGCGACCCCGGTTTGATGGAGGTGGCCGGCCGCGGCGAGGACCTGTACGCCGATCTGGCGGCCCGTGCATTCGACGGTGACCGCGCCCAGGCCAAAATCGCGCTCCTGGGCGCGATGTACGGCCAGACCTCCGGCGATGCCCTCACCCACATGGCCGAACTCCGCCGCCGGTATCCGGCGGCGGTGGCCTATGTCGACGACGCCGCGCGCGCCGGCGAGGAGGGCCGCCTGGTGCGCACCTGGCTGGGCCGCACCTGCCCGCCCGTGCTCGAATCCGACGCTCGAGCGGACCCGGAACCCGAGCAGTCCAACGGATTTCGCAGCACCTCCGCGGCCCGCGCCCGTGGCCGCTTCACCCGCAACTTCGTGGTGCAGGGCAGCGCCGCCGACTGGGCCCTGCTGCTGCTGGCGGGCCTGCGCCACGCGATGATCCACGCCGGCCTGCGCGCCGAGCTGGTCTTCTTCCAGCACGACGAGGTCATCGTGCACTGCCCCGCAGAGGAGGCCGCCGCGGTCGCCGCCGCGATCACCGCCGCCGCGGACACCGCGGGCCGGATCGCCTTCGGCCCCACACCGGTACGATTCCCGTTCACCACGGCGGTGGTGGAGTGCTACTGGAACGCCAAATGATCACTCACGGTTCATGTTCGGGGTCGCGGGGTATTCCCGGCCGAACCTAGTTCTGCCGCGCGCGCAGGCCGTCGAGCAGCACGCGGGTCAGGTGGTCGTCGGCCCGGGCGCCGCAGCGGCAGACCGCCACGTTGAGCACCCCCACCACCTCCGCCGGCGGCACATCGGCGCGCAGGTCGCCCTGGCGCTGCGCGTCCGCCGCGATCTCGGCGATCAGTGCGATGACCTCGGCCTCCAGCTCGGGCAGCTCGGGGCGCTCCGGCTCGTCGGTGATCAGGGACTTGGTCAGCGCCAGCGGCAGGGTCACGCAGTGGTCGACGATCCGCAACAGCGCCTCCCATGCCGGGGTCCGCCCGACTTCCGCGCGCGTGGCCTCGAGCAGTTCCCGCAGCGTGTCGACCGCGATGTCTTCCAGGAGGGCGCGGCGGTCCGGGAAGTGCCGGTACAGCGTGCCGACGCCGACCCCTGCCTCCCGTGCGATGTCCTCCATCGACACGGCATCGCCCCGCTCGCCGGCCAGCCGCAGGGCGGCACTGGCGATAGCCGACCGATTGCGCAGCGCGTCCGCCCGCACCTACACCTCCCATAAACCGGAACCTCTGATTCATCTTATGTTACCTTCACAGAAGCGGAATATTTAATTCACCTTGGAGGAAACGATGCGAATCGGCCTGTACGTCGGAGACCAGAGTGATGTCCCGTCCCAGATCGAACAGGTGCGCGCGGCAGCCGAACACGGGCTGGCCAGCGTGTTCTTCAACCAGGTCCAGGGGGCGGACCCGCTCATCGTCGCGGCGCTCGCCGGGGCGGCCGTGCCGGGGATCGAGCTGGGAACTGCCATCGTGCAGACCTACCCACGCCACCCGATCTCGCTCGCCGCGCAGGCGCTCACCGTGGCCGCAGCCACCGGCAACCGGTTCACCCTCGGCGTCGGGCCGAGCCACAAACAGATCATCGAGGGCGTGTACGGCCTGTCCTACGACCGGCCCGCACACCACACGCGCGAGTACCTGACCGCGCTGCGCGCCGAACTCTCGGGCACCGGCCACGTCCAGGTACCGGGCACGCAGCCCCCGTCGGTGCTGCTGTCCGCGCTCGGCCCGGTAATGCTGCGCATCGCAGGCGAACTGGCCGACGGCACGGTCACGGTGTGGGCGACCCCGGCGACGATCGCCGAGCACATCCGGCCGAGGCTCGACGCCGTCGCGAAGGATCCGCGCGTCGTGGCGGCGGTGATGCTGAGCGTGACCGACAGGCCGGACGCCGTGCGCGACGAGGTCGCCGGCGCGCTCGGCTTCGCGTCGGAGTTTCCCACCTACCGGACGCTCCTCGACCGCCAGGGGCAGCGCAACGTCGCGGAGACGATCGTCGCCGGGGACGAAGACACCCTCGCCGCCGCACTCCGCGCGTACGCGAACGCGGGCGCCACCGACGTGCTGGTCAGCCCCGCCGGCGACGACACAGAGAAGACCAGAACCCTGAAACTGGCCAGCGAACTAGCCAACTCCCTATAGAGACTCCCCGCCGATCCCCCAGTACCACCGAACACGTCGGCGGCACTGGATGTCCTGGTCGAACGGCCGACCACCAGGCGATGACATGGCGAGCAATGCCACGTGTCAGCGCCGGCCACGACAAGGACGCACCCGGCGCCCGCGGTGAACCGGCAGCGGCCTACCGGCGGGCTCTCGGTGTGACTGCTATTCCATGGGCACCGGCACTCGATTTCGCGCCCGGCCGAACGTCATTCGGAACAGCACGCCGTCACGAACCACGAGCGTGTGCCACAGCACGCCCCCGAGGTGGGCGGCGAAGGTGGCGTACAGGAGGTAGGCGGCGATGATGTGTGCGCGCAGCAGGGCGGCGAAAACGGTGATGTTCGCGGGTGCGATGGCCGGTAGGTACCACGATCCGAACAGGACGATCGGCTGGCCCGAGGCCGATACGAGTGCCCACCCGAACAACGGCTGCAGCACCAGCAGCGCGTAGAGCAATCGCTCGGAGTACTTGGCCACCAAACGATCCAGCCGCGTCATACCCGCCGGCCACGGCGGCGGCCTGTGCCGCACCCGCCAGCCGATCCGGATCAGCGCGAACACCAGGATCGCGAAGCCCAGCGGTTCGTGAATGGTGACGAGCAGGTGGAAGTCGCCGATCGAGGCGACCATGAACACCCCGATGAAGAGGGCGGCGAGCACGAGCACGGCCATGATCCAGTGCAGGCAGCGTGCGATGACGGTGAACTTGATGTCACTGTTCATCGCGGACCGCCGACTTGTCGACCGCGCTGGGGGTGTGCGGTTCGCGGGTGCGCCGCTGGTAGGACTTCGCATATACCGATGACCTGGCCGCGAGCAGCGGATCGTCGGAGGCGTCGATGCCGGTCGGCAGCACGAGCGGGTCGAAGTTGATGTCGCGGGCGTTGCCCGGCGCCTCGGTCGACAACGAGTCGATGCTGAGCGTGCCGACCTCGACCTGTCGCCGGTTCGCCGGCCAGGCCTGTGTCGCATCGTCTGTCGGGTCACCTGGCTCCGCGACGGTGATCACCAGCCGCCAGCGCACCGGCCCCCGCACGACCCGCTTGATCAACGCGTCGAACAGGTAGTCCCGGCCCGCCCCCTGCGCACCCGCGACGAACGGGTCCTCGGGACGCAGGCTCCACCGCACCGGCACCGTCGTACCCGCCGCGTTGGTGAACCGAAATGCGTTGAGCGCGTTGAACGGGCTGTTGAAAAACCCGCTCGACGGCGTCGTCCGACTGACCACAGCCATCGCGCGCGCCGTCTCCGGGTAGTCGGCGAGGAACGCGGCGAGTTTCACCGGATCCGGCTTGCCGGTCGCGGCAACCGGTTTCGTGGCGAGCAGCCGATCGTAGAACCCCTGGGGCACGCGGTCGAGGAAGACCGGGATGTTCACCATGGCGGTGCGCCACTGCTCGCGTTCACCCAGATGGAACAGCAGCGCCAGCCCGCGCACGGTCGCGTTCGCGTCGGAGGCCACAGGCAGGCCGCCGGACAGCGAGAACCGCGCCGTCACCGGCGTGACCCCCGCCCGGAACACCGACGCGCTCGACAGCTCGACGCCCGCCCCGTTGCTGGTGAAGGTGCCCGAAGCGCTCAGGCCCTTGGCATGGTTGCGCCGGAAACCGTTGTGGCGGCCGTAGATCCGCTCGAACCGGTCCACGAACCTCGCCGGGCTCAGGCTCTCCGGCGTCAGCCAGCCGCCCGCCCACAGGAACGCGCCGACGTTGACCGCGGAGATGCCGCCCACCGCGGCCATGCCCGCTAGTGCGCCGCGCCGGGGCAGCCCACGGCGGCGCGGCTCCCGATGCTCATGTGTGTGGCCGTCCACTCTTCTCCCTCGCGACGGTGACGCTGGATATGAATCCCGTCCGATGGTATGCAGTACGCAGGCCGCTACGGCGGCTCAAACAGTGACGAAACCATGACGTCCGATGCGGCCGTATCTCGTTCGGAGGGTCCGAAACCCGGTCGGCCGTCAGCCCGACGGCTCGGCGATCGGTGCCCACAGGTCGACCGGGACGACATCGGTTGCGTGACCAGCGGTGTCGAGTAGTCGGCCCCATGATTTGCAGGGCCGCAGCACGAGTCGCTGGTCGGCCACGGTGGCTGCGGGGAATGTGCGGTGAACCCGGTCGAGGATCTCCGTGAGCGCGGTGATCTGGTGGCCCTGCGACATCACCATCAGATTCGCCGCACCGATCGTGGACATACATATCCGCGTCTGCGGCCACTGGCCGATCTCGTCGCCGACCTGGCGCAGTTCCCGGTGGGGGACGCACAGCCACAGGACGAGTTCGGCGGCCCAGCCGCCCTCGGCGCGCGCGAAGTCGGTGCGGAAGCTCATCATGCCGCGCCTGACCAGCGAGCCGAGCCGGCGCTTGACCAGATATTCGGAGGTGGCCAGCTCTCGGGCGAGGTCTCGGTATCGGGCACGACCGTCGCGCTGCAGCGCGAGGAACAGGGCTCGGTCGTCGGGGTCGAAGGTGAGGCTTCGCGTCGCTCGGCGGCTGTCGCCGGTGTCGTCGACGACCGACTGCTGCTGGCTGGAATCGATCGCACCCAGATGCCATTGGACATCGCTGTGCCACCGCAGGCCGATATGCGCCTGTGCGGCAGCAACTCCGGAGACCTGCGGCAGTCGCTCCAACAGCAACGCGGTCAACGTCCGCATATCCGCGGCGAATGCCAGCGCGTGGATGTCGAAGACGCCGTCGGTGAAATACACGCTGCCGACCTGCGGGATCGCCGCCAGCGCCCGGCCGGTCTCCAGCAGGCGGCCGGGTTCGGCCCGCACCTCGTACACGGCAACCACGAGCGCCGATGCGGGGCCGGGCACCGAGGAAACCCACGCGCGCCCGGAGTCCGCGAGGCGTTGCCACCGACGTGCCGCGGTGACGGGCGAGATACCCACGGCGGGACCCAGGCGCTCGAAGCTGGCTCGGGGATTGGCGTGCAGGGCGTCGAGCAGCGCCACGTCGAGCTCGTCGACGCCGTCCTCAGGCTTGGGGTGCTGCGGCACGGTCGCCCCCTACGTATCTGTTTCCATCGCCATCTGCGCTATCTATTCTACTTTCCTTCAATTTCCCAGCAAACGACGTTGCCGATAGTTGACTGGGGGAATGAGCGATACGACGCCCCCTGAGGTCACCATTCCTCTTGCGTCCTGGGTCGAGCAGTTGACGCTCGACGCGATTCCCGAGCGGGTGGCCACCCGCGCCAAACATCTGCTGCTCGACGGTGTGGCCTGCGCGCTGGTCGGTGCGCAACTGCCGTGGTCACGGACGGCGACCGCGGCCGTCCTGGATCTCGAGGGCGCCGGTGAGATGTCGGTGATCGGCACCGGAGCCACCACCAGCGGACCCGCGGCGGTCCTGCTGAACAGCACGTTCATCCAGGGCTTCGAGCTCGACGACTTCCATCCGCTGGCGCCGTTGCACAGTAACTCGCTGATCCTGCCGGTGCTGCTGGCCGCGGCGCAGCAGTACGGCGGCGCGCCGGGCGCGGCGGCGCTGACGGCGGCCGTCGCCGGGTACGAGGTGGGGCCGCGGGTGGGGTTGGCGCTGCACGGGGGCGAGATGCTGGCGCGCGGCTGGCACAGCGGCCCGGTATTCGGCACCCATACCGCGGCCATGACCGCGGGCAAGCTGCGTGGGCTCGGCACCGGGCTGCTGGAGGATGCCCTCGGCATGGCGGGCACACAGTCGGGCGGGCTGATGGCGGCGCAATACGAGGCGATGTCCAAGCGCATGCAGCACGGGTTCGCCGCCCGCAACGGCTACTACGCCGCGGGCCTGGCCGCCGGCGGATACACCGGCATCAAGAGGGTGTTCGACCGGCCCTACGGCGGCTATCTGGCGGTCTTCGGCGAAGGCCACAATCCCGACGCCGCACAGGTCGTCGCCGGCCTGGGCGAGATCTGGCACACCGAGGTGATCATGGTGAAATCCTATGCCGCCCAAGGCGGGCTGCACGGGACGATTCAGGCCGCGCTGGAGCTGCGCGCCGAACATCGCATCGACCCGAAGTCCATCGCGCACATCGAGATTCGGGTCGGGCAAACGGTCTATTCACACGGCTGGTGGGAGCCCGAGCGCCCGTTGACCTCGATCGGGGCGCAGATGAATCTCGGCTACGCCGCCTCGGTCGCACTGCTCGACGGCGCGGTGATGCCACCGCAGTTCACCGAGCAGCGGCTCGACGCCGACGACGTGTGGGAGCTGCTGCACAAGGTCGAGGTCAAGCTGGACCAGAACATCCAGAACGGCCCCGCCCGTGAGCGTTACGCCACCGAACTGACCATCACGCTGCACGACGGCACCGTGCTCGACAAGCGGATCGTCGAGCCGCACGGAGGCCCGTCCGATCCGGTCACCAACGACGATCTCATCGCCAAATATCGGGCGCTGGCCGGCCCGCTGCTGACCACCGAGCGGCTCGACGCCATCGCGCGAACGATCCTCGGGCTCGAGGAACTGTCCGATATCCGGGAACTGGCCGAGCTGCTGTCCGCGCCGGTCGCCGGCGCCCTGGACGGGAAGTGACGCAGGCTATGAATCCCCATGAGGCACGGGTGGCGCTGCGCGCGGCCATCGCCGGTGACGAAGTGATCGTCGCCCCAGGCGTTTTCGACGGTATCTCCGCGTCACTGGTGCGCCGGATCGGGTTCACCGCGGCGTACATGACCGGGGCGGGAGTCGCCGCCTCCGGATTCGGGCTGCCCGACATCGGCCTGCTCACCCAGACCGAAATGGTCGAGCGCGCACGGGTTCTGGTCCGCACGCTCGGCGATATCCCGCTCATCGCCGACGCCGACACCGGCTACGGCGCTCCCCTGAACGTGATCCGCACCGTGCGCGAATACGAGGCCGCCGGGGTCGCCGCAATCCAGTTGGAGGACCAGGCATTTCCCAAGAAGTGCGGGCACCTGCCGGATAAGGAGCTCATCGATACGGCCGATTTCGTCACCGCACTCGACGCCGCCCTCGATGCCCGCTCCGATCCCGAGCTGGTCGTCATCGCCCGCACCGACGCGCGCGGCCCCCTCGGCATTACCGCCGCGATCGACCGGGCCAACGCGTACGCCGACGCGGGCGCGGACGTCATCTTCGTCGAGGCGCCGCAAGGCGTCGAGGAGATCGAGCAGATCGCCCGGGAGGTCTCCGCGCCGCTGCTGATCAACCTTGTGCTGGGCGGACTCACCCCGATCGAATCCACCGCCCGGCTACGGGAACTCGGCTACTCGATCGCCATCCACCCCTCACTACCGCTGGGCGTCGCCACGCTCTCGATGCTGACCGGCCTGGCCGAGTTACTCGGCCGCGACCCGTCACCGTGGCTGCCGTCCAAGCCCGCGGAGTTCTTCGATCTGGTCGGCATGGCCGAATGGTCCGAGCTCGGCGAGCGTTTCCGTCTGCAAGGAGCTTGAACCATGGGCATGACCATGATCGAAAACCTGTTGGCCCGCAAGGCCGGACTGGCGCGGGTGCGCCCCGGCGACATCGTCACCGTCGATGTCGACATGTGCGTGATGATCGACCTGCAATTCGCCACGATGTGGATTCCGCCGAACAGGATCCACGATCCGGACAAGATCGCGGTCGTCATGGACCACGCGGTGCCGGCACCCACCCTCAAGGACGCAGCGGCCGGGCCGAAGGCACGAAAGTTCGTCGCGGACTTCGGGATCGAGAAATTCTTCGACGTCGGCCGGCACGGCATCTGCCATCAGGTGATCGCCGAGAACGGCCTGGCACGGCCCGGAGAGGTGCTGGCGTGCACCGATTCTCACACCTGCGCGGGCGGCGCCTACAACACCGCCGCGCGCGGCCTGGGACCCGCCGAGCTCTACTCCATCATGTGCACGGGCACCACCTGGTACCAGATCGCTTCCACCGTGCGCTACGAGCTCAACGGGCAACTGCCCCAGGGGATCAGCGGCAAGGATGTATTTCTCCACCTCGCCAACGCATACGGCGATGCCACCAATCAGAACCTCGAATTCGGCGGCTCCGGTCTGGCGAGCATCCCGCTCAGCGACCGCCGCACGATCGCGACCCAGGCCGCCGAGATCTCCGCCGACTTCGCCACTTTCGGGGTCGACGACCTCCTGCGCGAGTTCCTCACCGAACGCGGAGTCCACGATTACGAACCCGCCGACGCCGACCCGGACGCGGAATATTTCGCCGTGCGCGAGGTCGACCTCACCGGCCTCGAGCCCTACGTCGCGCGGCCAGGCACGGTGAGCCACAACGGATTACCGGTCTCCCAGATCGAGCGGCGCGCCATCGACCAGGCCTTCATCGGATCCTGCGCCAACGGCCAACTCGACGACCTGCGCATCGCCGCACAGATTCTGCGGGGCCGGACCGTCGCCCCCGGGGTGCGGCTGCTGGTGACACCGGCCTCGCAGCAGGTGTATCGGGACGCCATGCGACTGGGCTATCTGCAGGACATCGCCGATGCCGGCGGCGTGGTCACCAATTCCACCTGCGGGGCCTGCTTCGGGTATCACATGGGCGTCGTCGGCCCCGGGGAGGTCTGCCTGACCTCGAGCACACGCAACTTCACCGGTCGCATGGGCAGCACCGAGGCCGAGATCTACATGGCCTCCCCCGCCACCGTCGCGGCCTCGGCCATCGCCGGTTACATCACCGATCCGCGGAGCGTGACCGCATGAAAACAACCATCAGCGGCAGGGTTTGGGTCTTCGGCGACTCGATCGACACCGACGCCATGTATCCGGCGTTCGCCATGAAACTCGATATCCCCGAGGCGGCGAAACATGTCTTCTATCAGATCCGTCCCGGCTGGACCGACCTGGTCGAACCCGGCGATATCGTCGTCGCGGGCAAGAACTTCGGCGTCGGATCCTCCCGCCCGGTCGCGGCCCTGTTCCGCCAACTCGGCGTCGCCGCGCTGATCGCCGAGGAGTTCAACTCGTTGTTCTTCCGCAACGCCATCAACGCGGGCCTGCCCGCACTCACCGCCCCCGGTGTCACCTCGATCTTCTCCGACGGCGCCACGGGCAGCTTCGACGTCGCCACCGGCGCGTACCGCAACGACATCAGCGGCGCGACCGGGCAGGCACCGGCGCTACCGCCACTGATCCTCGAGATTCTCTCCAGCGGCGGCGTCCTGGCCCGGTTGTCCGAGCAGGGTTACCTGCCGATCGAACTGCTCGACGCACTTCGGTCGGGCGCGATCCCCGTCGACAGCGGATCCGGCGCCTGACCAGTGAAACACCCACTCGCGCGCTTACTGCGTCCAGTTCGCGCAGGCATCGACAAGACTGCATGGCACCACGTCGCAGTCGACGCACCGGGGTCGATGACGTTGCGGAGCAATGCCTTCGACGACGGAACACCGATCCCCCAGCGACACTCGGGTGCCGGTGTCGGGAACGACATCTCACCGCATCTGGAATGGACCGGCGCCCCTGCCGCAACGACCGAGCTCGTCGTCATCGTGGAAGACCCGGACGTTCCCTTGCCGCGCCCGATCGTCCATTGTCTGATCACCGGCATCGCCCCGCAGGTGCACGAGATCCCCGAAGGCGCCCTGAACCTCGGGAGCGGACAGCATGGCACCGACCCGCCGTTCGTGATCGGCCGCGGCACTGCCAGACGACGTGGATACGCGGGGCCGCGTCCGATCCCGGGACATGGTCCGCATCGATACATTTTCCAGATGTTCGCGCTCGACACCACAACCGGCCTCGGTGAGGATGCGACTCTCACCCGAACACTCGCCGCCATCGACGGGCACGTCATCGCCCGCGCAAAGCTGACCGGGATCTACGAACGCGACTGAGGCCGGTGCCGGTCACCGTCGCGCACCACGGGTTCTCGATGTCGGCTGGGCACCAGTTCGATTCCGGCCGCTGCGATCATGCAGGCCGGCTCGGCCGGCTCGGCAGACCGCCACGCACGTTTCCGCCGACCCAACCCACGCGTCAGGGTCGACGACCCGACGAATCACGCTGCGCGACTGGATCATCAGGGGCATCCCGGACCAGGGCGGCGAGACGGTCGGCGGTCTCGGGGTCGGCGGCGGTGCGTACGAGGATGTGCAGGCTCGGATCGTCGGCGGCGAGGAGTTTGGCCTGCTCCAGGGCCAGCAGGCCGGCCTTCGGATGGTCAAGCAGGCGCAGTGTCGGGGCGAAGCCACCGATGTCGTGGCGGTCCCACCAGTCGCCGAACGGCTCGATCGGGCGCAGCCGGTCCACGATCTCGGTGAATCGGCTGTCGCCGGGATACCGGTCGGCCTCGGCCCGGAATTCGGCCAGGATGCGGCGCGCATGAATATTCCAGTCCCGCAGCATGGTTCGAATCGGTTGCCAGGCGAAATAGAGCTCGAGGGTGCTGGCGTAGGCGTCACCGGTGTCGAACAGTGCGCGCTCGGCGCGATTGCGCGCGAGAATGTCGCCGTGGCGGTCGCGCACACTCGCCGGGGTGGGATCGAAGGCATCCAGCACCGCCCGCAGGTGCGCGCCGACCACCGGTGGATCGGAGACGGGGGTGTCGTCCGGGGAGCCCGCGAGCCGCAGCAGATGCCGGTGCTCGAGCGGATCCAGGTGCAGGGTGCGGGCCAGCGCATCGAGCACCTGCCGCGAGACATTGATATCGCGCCCCTGTTCGAGCCAGGTGTACCACGACAGGCTCACGCCGGATAGCTGCGCTACTTCTTCCCGCCGCAGCCCCGGCGTGCGGCGGCGCGGCGAGCCCGGCAACACGAGGGATTCCGGATCGAGCCGCTCGCGGCGGGATCGTACAAAGGCACCCAGGGTGCGGCGCCGGTCGTGCTCGAGGGTCATGACCTTTTCAACCGTAGCAGGGTATTCCCGGCGCCCATCGCTGCCAAGCGTCGTGACCGGTGGTGGATTTACCAGGATGATCGGTGGCCTGGCTACCCCGCCCGCATGGAACCGAGAGTGGGACGGTGACGATCACCCGAACCCGCCAGGCACCCGCCTCGCCCCCGCGGGCGCTGCTCGCGGTCTGCTATTTCGCCAATGTCGACCGCTTCGCGGTGACACCGTTACTGGTGGTGATAGCGGCGGCAATGCACGCCCCGCTGTCGGATGTCACGCTGGCGGCCAGCGGGTATGCCTTCGCCTACGGAGGGTCGCAGGTGGTGTGGGGACTGCTGTCCGACCGCTTCGGCCGGTTGCCGGTGCTGCGCATCGCATTGCTCGGGGCGGGGCTGAGCGGGCTGGCATCAACGGTGGCCCCGACCCTGGCCGTACTGATCGCATTGCGCATCCTCACCGGTGCCTTCGTCGGCGCGATCGTGCCGGCCTCGATCGGTTACGTCGGCGACGCGGTCGCGCCGCGGGTGCGACAGCGGGCGCTGTCGGACCTGATGGCGGCCACCGGCTCCGCGACGGCGACGGCCACCCTGATCGCGGGCGTTGTCGCCCGATTCACCAGCTGGCGTGTGGTTTTCGCGATTCCCGCGATCGCCCTGGGCCTGCTGATGCCCGCGCTGCGCCGCCTGCCGGAACCGGTGCGGGCATCCGGTGGCACGCACTACCGGGACCTGCTGCACAACCGATGGCTGCCGCTGGTACTGCTGCTGGGTTTCGTGGAGGGTGGGCTGCTGCTGGGCGGCGTGACCTACCTGGCGCCCGCGCTGCAGCACGACGGGATGGGACTCGCCGCCGCCGGCGCGCTGGCGGCGACCTACGGCATCGGGGTGCTGAGCGGGACGCGGATCGTGAAGCCGCTCTCGGTGCGCCTCCCCGCGTGGGCACTGCTGTCCATCGGCGGGGCACTGCTGGTGGGCGGGTTCACGGCGATGGCGGCATCGCAGAGCGCGGTAGCGCTGACGCTGTCGGCGGTAATCCTCGGCGGCGCATACTCTTTCATGCATTCCACCCTGCAGACCTGGTCGACCTCGGTGCTGCCGCGAGCCCGTGGAACGGCCGTCGCATTGTTCACCGCGGCCCTGTTCGGCGGCAGCGCGGCCTCGACCGTGGCGGTCGCGCCGCTGGCGAGCGAAGGCCGTTTCGGGCTGATGTTCGCGCTGGGCGCGGTGCTCGGTGTACCGCTCGCACTGGCGGCCGCGCTCGGGCGTGCGCGGTGCAGGGAGTGAGGTTTCGCCTGAACCTCACGTAGATCCGGGACGATCAGTTGTGGGAACGCAGCGCCCGCACTGCATGCTGCCACAACGGCAGTCCGGCGACGAAGGTCGCACCTGAGGCAATGACGATGACCGCGGCGTCGACGCTCTTACGCCCGTCTTTCGCCCAGTAGACATCCTCGAGATCCAGCAGCAGCGCCAGTTCGTCCACCACAAGCGCACCTGCGGAGCCGTAGGCAATCGCCGCGGCCGGGTGACGGCGATATTTCTCGTCCCCTCGCAACGCGACGCCACCGACCGCCGCGAACAGGGCGATCCCGATGTTGTAGTGGTGGAAGTGTCTGCCACCAACGCTCAAACCGCCGCCCTTCGGGCCGTGTCCACGCCGGATCCAGTGCGTGAGCAGTCTCAGTCCGGCGAACAGGACCGTGAAAGCCGACCATGATATGAGCACCGACTGCTCGACCGGATCCAGTCGTTCATGCCACTGGTGGCGGAGCCGCTGCCAGCGCCCTGTGGGCGATGCAGGTGCAGACGGGGCGTCGGCAAGTACCGCAGGACCAGGCTCGGACGTCACAATTCACCTCCGGTAATTTCGCGTGCACCAGCACGACTTCGGGATTGCACCTCGAGTCTACGGGGACAGAGCGGCCCCGCAGTCGCGGCAAGATTCTTTCGACCAACACGCCGCTGCCGTCCGCCATTCACGCTCTCAGCTTCAGACCACCAGATTTCCGGGCAGCGCGGCGGCGGATAGATTCGTGTCAGCTCGTTGGAGAGTTCACAGACCGGCGCGACGGCGCAGTCCTGCGTGTCGGAGATCCGGTGGCACGTAGGCCACGTCGATCGGCCCCAGATCCGTTCCCGGCGGCACGATTTCATCGATGCGGTTCAGGATGTCGTCATCCAGGGAGGTGCCGGCTCCCGCAAGCAGGTCGTCGAGCTGCTCAATGGTGCGGGGTCCGATGATCGCCGAAGTGACTGCGGGGTGGGCGATCACGAACGCCAGGGCGAGGTGGGTCAGTGGCAACCCGGCCTGCTCGGCGAGCGGTATGAGCGCCTCCACGGCGTCGACCTTGCGTTCATCGGTCATGTGCCGTGGGACCCAGTGCAGGTGGGCGCCCGAGACCGCCTCCCCGCCGCGCCTGCGGTAGCGACCGGTGAGCAACCCCATCGACAGCGGGCTCCACACCAGGGCGCCCAGGCCGTAGCGCTGGCACACCGGGAAGATCTCGCGCTCGACCCCTCGGTTGAGGATCGAGTAGTGCGGCTGCTCGGTGCGGAACCGGGCCAGCCCGCGCCGTTCGGACACCCATTGGGCCTCGACGATCTCCGAGGGTGGCAGGTTGGAGTGGCCGATGGCCCGCACCTTGCCCGAGCGGAGCAGATCGGTCAGGGCGCTCAGGGTTTCCTCGATATCGGTGCCGGGGTCGGGATGGTGGATCTGATAGAGGTCGATGTGGTCGACACCGAGGCGGCGCAGGGATGCCTCGGCGGCGGAGACGATCCAGCGGCCGGAGCTGCCGCGCTGGTTGGGGCCCGGGCCCATGGGGCCGTTGACCTTGGTGGCGAGGACGACCTCGTCACGGCGGCCGCGCAATGCCTTTCCGACGATCTGCTCGGACTCGCCGTCGCCGCCGTACACGTCGGCGGTGTCGATGACGTTGATCCCGCCGTCGAGCGCGCGGTGGACTATTCGTACGCACTCATCGTGGTCGGGGTTGCCGGTTCGTCCGAACCTCATGGTGCCCAAGGCATATGGGCTGACCTGAATGCCGGTGCGACCGAGTGGACGGGTGTGCATGGGGTGTCTCCTGTGTGGTGTTAGGACCCGCGGTACGCCGTGCTGGGGTGCTGCGGATCCCCGCCACACCCCGGAAAGCCTTATGCCTGGGCGTATTCGGTGGCGACGTCGAGGATCCAGGTGATGCCGAAGCGGTCGGTCAGCATCCCGAAGGCGGGTGCCCACCGGGCCGGGCCGAATGCCTCGACGACCGTCGCGCCGTCCGCCAGGCGTTCCCACAACGCGCCGACCTCCTCGGCGGTCTCGCCCCGGACGGACAGGAAGAACGGCTCCTGCGTGAGGGTGGTGCCGTTCTCGCGACGGGTAGTGGGCGCGCTCGGGGCGGCCGGTGCGGCCGTGCCGGGCACGTCGTAGGCCATGACGCGGAAGCCGTTGTCGGCGACGACCTGGCCGAACACCACATTGGTGGCGCCCGACAATTCGGCGGGCATGCCGAAGTCGCCGTAGGTGGCGACGGTGATCTGCCCGCCGAACACCGACTGGTAGAACTCCAGGGCGGCACGGGCCTGACCATGGAAGTTCAAGTGCGCAACAGCGTTGACCGACATAGTGATTCGTCCTTCACAAGTGGCTTCGCCGCCGGAGAATTCCGGCGACGAGAACCACTCTGTCAGCAGTACCGGTCAGAGATTGTCCGCTACTTGTGCCAGTCTGGACACCATGCCGACCGCCACCTCCGCCTCGACCTCCGGTCGCCTGCTCACGCTGCTGTCCTTACTGCAGGTTCGCCGTGATTGGCCGGGGGATCTGCTCGCGCAGCGGTTGAGCGTCAGCGACCGCACGGTGCGCCGCGACGTCGATCGCCTGCGCGAGCTCGGGTACCCCGTCCGGGCGATCAAGGGACCCGAGGGCGGTTACCGACTCGAGGCGGGCAGCGAACTGCCACCCCTGCTGTTCGACGACGAGCAGGCGATCGCGCTCGCCGTGGCATTGCGGATTGCGGTCGGGACGGGAGCGGGCATCGAGGAGGCCGCCGCACGAGCCCTGGCGACGGTCCGCCAGGTCCTGCCCGCCCGCCTGCGCCAGCGCGTCGACGCCCTCGAGATCACCGCGGTCGAATCAGCCGGGCGCGCAACCGATCCCCAGGTCGATACCGGAATCCTGCTCTCGCTCAGCGCTGCCATCCGATCCGGCGAGGAGGTGCGGTTCGATTACCGATCGCCGACACCACCCGATACCGCCGAGCCGCGCCCTCCCCGCCGGGTGCAGCCCCACCACCTCGTGGTCCGCGGCGGCCGCTGGTACCTCGTCGGATGGAACCCGGAGCGCGGGGACTGGCGGATCTACCGCGCCGACAGGATGACCCTTCGCATCCCGAACGGCCCGCGCTTCACACCCCGGCAGCTACCCGGCGGTGAGGTCGCGGCCTTCCTCTCCGCCCGATTCAAAGGCTCCGAGGGCACAGACACCTGGCCGTGCCGCGGCGAGGTGATCCTCGACCTCCCCGCCACGCAGGTGGCCCCGTTCGCCGCCGGCGGTGTCGTCGAGGCACTCGGGCCCGGCCGAACCAGGCTGCTGACCGGTTCCTGGTCCTGGGCCGCACTCGCGGCGACGCTGGCACGTTTCGACACCGAGATCGAGGTCATCGGCCCGCAATCACTGCGCGGCGCCTTCGCCGATCTGTCCAGGCGCGCAGGGCGGGCAGCAGGTCTCGGCTGACCCTATGGCCGGTCGGGCTCGGCCCGCCGCGGCCGGGGCTTAAGCCGCACGTTCGGCAATGGTGGTGCGGCCCAACGCTCTTCGATCGAATAGCCGGCGATGTCGCCGAACCGGGTGGTGTCATGGCCTTCCCACGCGTCGCGGGCGGCGACGATCTCGTCGTGGCTGCGGGCGACGAGGTTCCACCACATCACCAGGTCCTCGTCGAACGGTTCGCCGCCGACCAGCACGGCGTGCGCGCCGGTTTTGCTGGTCAGTCGCAGGCCGGCGCGGTCACTGCCCAGGTACAGCAGCGGGCCCGGCACCGCCGGGGCGTCCGCGGCGGTGAGGTCGCCATCGATAACCAGCAGCGCGTGCTCGAAGCCGGGCTCCAGCGGCAGGTCCAGGCTCGCGCCGGGGTCCAAGCGCAGGTCGGCGCCGACGATCGGGGTGTAGGCGCTCGCCGGGGAGGTCGCCCCGGCGAGCGTTCCGATCAATACGGTGGCCGTGAGCCCGGGCAGGCGCACCACCGGCAGGTCCCGATGCTGCTCGAAGTGCGGTTCCTGCTGCCGGTGGGCGTCGGGCAAGGCGATCCAGAACTGGATGCCGTGCCCGGCCAACGCCCCGGCGACCGCGTCTTCCCCGTGGGCGATGCCCCGCCCGGCGGTCATGAGATTCAGTTGCCCGCTACGGATTTCGACATCGGAGCCGATGCTGTCGCGGTGCCGGATCCGGCCCACGAACGGCCAGGTGACCGTCTGCAGCCCGATATGCGGATGCGGGCCGATGTTCGACACGTATTCGTGAGCGGTGCGCTCGGAACCGAAATGATCCAGGAAGCACCAGGCGCCCACGGTCGACAGGGCCCGCTGCGGAAGCACCCGCTCGACCTGCATCGCCCGCAGCCCGCCCAGCGGCACCGTGCGCGCTGGATAGAACTCCGTGCGCGGTCCCGGCGCCGAGGACGCCGGGCACTGCTGCACGACGGGATCCGTCTCGAGATTGCTCATGGCGACGATCTCCTGCTCTGGCCGGAACGCGCAGAGCCCAACCGGGCTCCGACAATGACCATAGCCAACGCCGGCAAGCTCCGATTCCTCCCCCAGCAACGAGCCAGAATCTCTGGCACTCTGTTTCGCGGGGCCGCGTGTGCGGCACCGAACGTGCAGGAGAAACATCATGATTCGTAAGTTCATCACTACCGCAGCCGTTGCCGCCGCCATGATCGGCGCCGGTGCGGGCATTTCCGAGGCTGCGGCGCCTGGACCCGTACAGCCGGTCGCCGCCGGACAGACTCAGTCGGTCCCGGGAGAGGTGGCCGGCGGTGTCGTCGGCGGGACGGTCGGCACGGTCGTCGGTGCCGGTGTCGGCGCGCTGGCAGGCGGAATTACCGGGTGCGTGGCGACGACGGTCGTATGCCCCGTCGGCACGGTGGCCGGCATCGTTATCGGCACGGGCGTCGGCGCCGCGACGGGTGGCGTCCTGGGCGCCACGGCGGGCGCGGCCGCGGGCGGTGCCCTCGGTGCGCAGATTCCGGCCTGATACACCGGCGGCGCCCCAAGCCCATCTCTCGTGGGTGCGGGGCGCCGTTGCTGCCGCGGACGTCAAGCGCGGCCCCGGGCTCAGCGGGTGGCGATGATTGCCGAGCCGTGACCGAACAGGCCCTGATTCACCGCGATGCCCGCGCGGGCATTCTCCACCTGGCGGCCGTCGGCCTGGCCGCGCAACTGCCAGGTGAGCTCGCAGATCTGGGCGATGGCCTGCGCGGGGATCGCCTCGCCGAAACAGGCCAGGCCGCCGCTGGGGTTCACCGGCACACGGCCGCCCAAGGTTGTTGCGCCGCTACGCAACAGCTGCTCCGCGCCGCCCGTTTCGCAGAGGCCGATGTCCTCGTACCAGTCCAACTCCAGCGCGGTGGACAGGTCATAGACCTCCGCGAACGACAGGTCTTCGGGCCCGAGCCCGGCCTCTTCGTACGCGGCGTGCGCGATGGCGGAACGGAATGTGCGTGCCTGGGGCTCGACGGCCACGGAGGAGTCCGTCGCGAAATCCGGCAGATCGAGCACGGTTTTCGGGAACGTCGGCGTGACCGTCGACAGCGCGCTGATGCGGACCGGGTCGGCAATGCCGTGGCGGCGTGCGTATTCCATCGACGTCAGCACCAGCGCGGCCCCGCCATCGCTGGTCGCGCAGATGTCGAGCAGCCGCAACGGGTCCGAGACGATCGCGGAGGCGGCGATCTCCTCGACCGAAACCTCCTTGCGATAGCGGGCATTCGGGTTGTTCAGCCCGTGCCGGGCGTTCTTCACCTTGACCGCGGCGAAATCGTCGAGCGTGGCGCCGTGCAGCGCCATCCGGCGGCGGGCATAGAGCGCGAAATAGATGGGGTTGGTTGCGCCGAGCAGATGGAAGCGCAACCAGTCCGGATCGTCGCGGCGCTCACCGCCGACCGGCTGGAAGAAGCCCTTCGGGGTGGTATCCGCGCCCACCACCAGCGCCACCTCACACAGCCCGGCCAGGATCTGGGCGCGGGCGTTGGCGACGGCCTGCGCACCGGAGGCGCAGGCGGCGTAGCTGCTCGAGATCCGCGCACCCGACCAGCCCAGCGCCTGGGCGAACGTCGCGCCCGAGACGAATCCGGGGTATCCGTTGCGGATCGTGTCCGCGCCGGCGATATAGCCGATGTCGAGCTGGTTCACCCCGGCATCTGCCAGCGCCACACGCGCGGCGACCAGCCCGTATTCGACGAAATTGCGCCCCCACTTGCCCCACGGGTGCATGCCCGCACCGAGGACGGCGATATCGCGATCATTCTTCTCAGGCATCGATCGGCCTCCACATCCACACCGTGTGCTCCGCCTCGTCGTCCTCGTACAGCGTGCCGGAGGTCAATTCGACCGGCATGCCGACGGCCAGGTCATCGACCGTGAGCCCGCGCACGACCTGCCCGAGGATCACCATCTGCTCGACCTCGAGCTCCACTGCCGCAACGACATACGGCTCGAACGGATCCGGCGAGACGTAGGGCGGGGGCGGCTTGTAGCGGGCGTCCGCGTACGACCAGATCCGCCCGCGCGTGGAAAACAGGTACTCGACCAGTTCAGAGCCGTCCTTCGGACCCGCACAGTGCGGGTTGCGACAGGCCAGCGCATTCCGCGGGAAATACGGTGTGCCGCAGGCATCACAGCGACTGCCCTGGAGCCGCACCACACCGTCGTCCGCGGTGAACCAGTCTGCCACGGCGGGGCGTTGTTCTTTCTGCACAGGCCGACGATATAGGAACACGTTCTACTTTGGGGCGGAAATTCGTTACGGCGGTGCCCGGGCGGGCGTACGGTGACCGATTGAGGATCCCATGACATCCTCGAGTCGATCTGGAGTACCACAGCGCGATGGGCACCAAAGCTATTGAACCGCAGGCAATCCGCAACGTCACGATCGTCGGGGACCCCGACGAGACGACACGAGTGGTCCATCGCCTGCTCCGCAGTTCCAGCAGGACCAGATCCGGCAGCGAGATCCATTGGGCGCCTGGCCGTGTCGAGCACACGATCCGTATCGCCGAACTATCGAGCCGCGCGCCCATCGCGGACCTGGAGCGGTCGATCCGGGTAGCCGATGGGTTGATCGTCGTGGTGAACGCCGCCGTGCACAACGCCCCGCGCCTGGAAACGATGCTACGGGTGGCCGATGATCACCAGGTCGCACGGCTGTGCCTGGTCACCGGCCTCGAGCAGCCCGGCGCCGACTTCGACCGCTGCCTCCGCACGATCGCCGATGCGCGCGGGGCGGTGCCGCTGACGCTGCAGATTCCCATCGGCATCGGCACCGGGCTCGAGGGCATCATCGACCTGGTCTCGATGTGGACGCTCGAACCGATCGCCGCCGAAATCTACGGACCCCATTGGAAAGTCGCCGAACGCTGGTATCGCAACCTCGTGGACACGGTGATGGCCCAGGATGCCACCGCACCGACCCCCTCCCCCGAGATCCCGCCCGAACAGCTCCATCACCGCACCCGCCGCCTCACGCGCCTCGGCGACGTCGTCCCCGTCCTGTGCAGCGCGGCCGACGACCTCGCCCCACTCCTGGACGCCATCGTCCGATACCTACCGTCCCCCATGGATGTCTGCCAACCGGAACACGCCCTCGACTACTGACGGACGCCTCCATGGGGTGAGAGCGAACTGGAACCACTGCCCCACGACGTCCGACGGTTCCAACAGCATACCGGCCGCTATCTGCCGCACCCTGCGGGCGATGTTTCACGCCGATAGGGCCGGTTCGGCCCTATCGGCTATGGGTTTGAAAGTCTCTCGTTGGCCAACAGATTCAGCGACACGTTCTGCTCGGCCGCCTCCCGAACCAATCGCCCGTGGAGTTCCGGGGATACCCGGACCATGAACTTGCCGCTGTACTGTCGCTCCGACAGTGGCCGAGGGACCACCTCATCGTTGGATGCCATGTCCTTAACGACGTCGCGGACCAGTTCACGGATACCGATCAGAGCCTTGTCCTGGATAGGTTCGAGCCACGACAGGGACGGAAACTCGGTGCACAGACCGACGAACTCCTCGTCCTCCGGCGACCAGAGAACGCGATACGAGTAGTGGGTGTAGTCAGGCAATTCCTGCATGGCTATGCGTCCTCCTTCGGTTCCATTCGGTCCAGCCTGTCGATTGCTTCGAGTACCTGCCGAACCTGATACTTCACCGCGCCACCATTCTTCTGCCGCTGAATGTTAACGCGCGGGTTGCCGGCCCACGGGGTCCGAAAAACAGCATGACTGCCTCCCGACTGACGGGGGATGTCGAAGTACCGCACGCAGACCTCGTAGAGGTCGTCATAGCTGATATTCGTCGGCGACTCCCGCATCTTGGCCAGAAGCTTCTCATGCTTACCCACACGCAAATAGTATCACATGTGATACCATTCAAATCAACACCGAAACGGCCACTATATGGCTGAGATCACTCCCCCAGCAGCCCGGCACCGGTCTGTGACAGCGGTAAATCGCTTGTCACGCGGTGCGGTGGTGTGGCGTCATGGATGGTGATGAAGCAGCAACGCCCCGCCACCGCCGGATCCACCGCCGACGGCTTCAAACTGCACCGGCACCCGGTGCGGTTGCCCGGTGGTGTCCGCACCGTGATCACGCTGCGCCCCGGGACCCGAGCCCGCTTCAGCACCAACAGTTTTCACGGTACCTGGCACGTGCTGTCGGACAATCACGGCGCACGGCTGCTGGCGCGGTTGCTGTGGGGCCTGTCCTATCAAGCCCGTCCGGGCACGATCGTGCTCATCGATCGCCCATTCCTCACCCCGACGCCGTTCGATGCCGACCCGGCCGATCCCATTGTCCTGGTGCCGGGCTGGTGCACCGCCTTCGACGACCGGACGGCGCGGCAGCTGAAGAGCCGACTGCCGCTGCCGAATTCGGAGGGCACCGTGCGCTGGCACACCTTCGGCCTGGACCGGACGCTGCAACCCGAGGCGTTGGAGGACTGGGGTGACCGTTATCGCCACCGCGACGAGCGGGGCCACGTCAGCCGCCGGCATGGTCTGCTCGTCATTACCCCTGGCACGCCCGATGATTCCCGCGCATGGGCATTGCGGACGGCCCGGCTCGATACGACCAACCGATTCGGCACCGACTACACCTACCTCGGCCCCTGGGATTGGGGATATGACGGTGAAATCCAGGTATTCCGGCGATTCCATCCGATGGTGAGCGTGGCGGCCCAGGCCCGTGCACAGGTTCTGTCCCGCTCGGACGCGCCGAGCGACCCCGATACCCTGCGATCGGCAGTGTGGTCCGAGGCGGAAATGGTCAGGGGCGACGCCCATCTGAGAATTCGTGAATGGCATGACCGCGGCTACCGGCTCGGGCGCGAGGCCGCCGACATGCTGGCCCGCGCCGACATATTCACCCTCGACGACCTTGCCGACCTCGGCGCGGTCGAGGCGTACCGCAGAATGCGCTCCGCCGCGGTGAAGGGCCTGAACCTCGAGATGCTGTGGGCGCTGGAGGGCGCGCTGACCTATCGAGATCGCCGCAGCATCAGCACAGCCCGTCGCCGCGACCTCCTCGCCGAACTCGGCGAGGCCCCGGCACCTCAACCGATCCGTCGAAGCCGCTACCGAGCCCCCGTCCGCCCGGTTCAGCGGGCAGCTCGGACCACCCATCCCACGTAGTTTCCGATGTGGAGGATGGTCCTTAAGTCTTCTCGGCGATGAACACGAACTCCCGTCCGGGACGATCGGCCGCGTCCCGAACATCTCGGACCACAAACCCATGAGCGGCCAAGTCCGCCTCCACTTCGGCTCGTTCACGGAACCGCAGCGTCGAATTCGACACGACGACAGCACCATCCGAGGTAAAGGCATACGTGTGCCGGAACGACACAAGCGGAAGCTGTACGGCAGTGACATGGAGACGCTGCTCTACCTGCCCGATGTCGTGGATGTCGCGGACCGTAGGGTCTGCACACCTGGCCCAGTCCTCCCAGGCGCGCCGGTCGGGACGCCTGGTCTCGAACACGACATGGCCGCCAGGTCGCAGGGCTCAGCCGATGGAGTTCAGGACATCGGACCACTCGTCATCGGTGATGAACACCTGCGCCACATTCCCGCTCATGACTGCAAGATCGGCGCCGATCGCCGGTGCGTCCGTAGCGGCACCGTGCAGCCAGGTGATGCGCGATGGCGCGTCCTTTGCCTTCGCGATCTCCAGGGATGCTTCGGTCCTGTCGACCTACACCCACGTGTCGGACCAGTGGTCGACGTACGGGACGAAGATCATCGTGCCGACGGCGAGGGAGGCGCACTTCGTCCTGGACGACTTCCTCGGCAACGCCACCGATCTGCCGATCGCCGAGCACGCGACGGACACCCATGGGGCGACCCTGATCAACTTCGCGTTGTTCGACCCGGTCGGGAAGGCCCTCACCCCCAGGATGCGGGACCTCACCAAGGTCACGCTGGTCCGTGACGACACCCCGACCGTGATCGCGGCGGCCTACCCGCACGCCGGACCGCTGCTGGGGCGCGCTGGAACGAGACGCTCATCGAGGAGTGCTGGCCCGACCTGTTGCGGATGGCCGGTTCGTTGAAGTACGGGCAGGCCACCGCGTCACTGATCGTGGGGAAGTGGTCGGCGTCCTCGCGGCAGAACCGGCTCGCCGCCGCGCTCAAGGAGTGGGGAATGCTGCGGCGAACGATCCACACCGCCAAATATTTGTCCGATCCGATGTACCGCCGCAAGATCTCCCGGCAGCTCAACCAGGGCGAGTCCCTGCACGCGCTGCGCCGGGACCTGCACTACGCCCAGCAGGGCACCATCACCGGAACCCGGATCGAGCAGCAGACCGAACAGGCCTGGTGCCTCACGGTGTTGACCAACGGCGTGGTCGCGAGACGGAATCGGGCGTTCGATCCCCGGTGAGCAGCGCACTCGCCGGGCCAGGCTGAACGTGAATTGAGGCGGGTGTCAGATCGAGCACGTTGTCGTGTACTGCGCCGGATCGGGCGGATCTACGGGTCCGGGGACTATCGCTGCGAGATTGAACGCTAACGCGCTCTCACACGGTTCCGCTGTTGCTAGCGGCGATGATGCATCGAGCTGTGGCTATCCCTTGATGATCGCCATCAATGCTGCAGTGAAGGGCGCGGGGTCCAAGTCGCCGCGGATCGCCAATTGCTGGTTGTAACTGCTAAAGAGGGCCACGAACGCTTCGGCGATCTGTCCGGCATCGCGACGCCGACCCTCGGGTACCAACTCGGCGACCGCAGCCCGCATGGCGGCGAGCTGTTGTTGGACAACGGCCGCGAGCGGCGGTGACACAGCTGCTTCGGCGTAGATCTGGGCTACCAGCCGAGCGTGGTCGCTCTCACGTGCCAGGGCGCGCACGTGTTCGAGGAAACCGTCGACGGCCTCGGCGGTGAGCGCTTGCGGCAGGGCTTCGCCTCCCTGCTCGCAGACGGCGACGACGATCTCGTCCTTGCTGGTGAAGTATCGGTAGATGGCTCCGTTGGAGAGCCCTGACTCGGTGACGATGTCGGCCATGGACGTGCGGGCGAAGCCGTGGCTGGCGAACCGGGCGCGGGCGGCGTCCACGATCTGCTGACGGCGGGCGTCGAGGTGCGTTTGACTGACCTTGGGCATAAAAAGAGTGGCCCCTCGTTTTTTTGATACCGTCGTGGAGTCTACCTCCCAACACCAACTTTCAGGAGCCGCCATGCGCTACCAGACCTTCGGCCGGGTCGATGGCAACCACTGCGCGAGTCACCGACGGTACGGTCTGGCAGCATGCGCTGATGACTGATGTGGATGCCGTCCTCGACGCGCACACCCCGGCGGCAGCCGTGGCGCTGGAACAGGCCAGCAAGGGTGATCGCTGGTGGAGGTTCCACCGGGCGCAGTGCGATATGTTCGCCCAAAATCATTCGTGGGCAGAATCCGAGGTGTATCTGAGCGACCCTCGGTTACGACTGCGCGTTGCGCACGCGAGGGTTCTACGAGGGGAACACCTTGCTGCACAGGCCCTTCTCTCGGAGCAGCCTCGGGATTGCGCTCCGGAGGAGGTCGGATTCTGGTCGGTACCACTGCGGCTGGAGCCCTGGGAGGCACGCCATTGGAACCCCGACCTCCTCGTTCACTACCGCGAAGGAGGGTCGAGCGGGTCCTCGGGGCAGACGATCCGTTTTCCGCCGGAGCGGCTCGAGTGTCCGGAACTACTGCCCGCCACACATTTTCAGGGTCGGACCGGGAAGGTTGAGAGCCTTGGCGCGTACGGGCTGTCCGGCTGGATCGAGTGGGTCACAACCGTTTACGGTACCGCCGAGCAGGCCGCCGCTCATCAGATCGAGGTGGGTGGATGCGGTCATCCCACGAGCGAGGTACGGGCCGCGATCGTCGACTTCGCGAGCGCGTACCCGGCCCTGCTCGGGATATTCGGCGGTGCGGCCGTATACGGCGGCCGTGTATCCGAATCACTGGGGCGGCTGAAGGTGTGGCGACTGCTGGGCGAATTGGCCGACTCGAACGTCACCGCGGACATCACGAGCTTCGTCGACCGGACCCGCTGCGTGACATGGCACCACCCGTGCGACGAGATCTGGTATCTCCACCTGGCCATGGAGGACCCCTCGCGGGGCATTTCCTGGGTGCTGGACGGTCAAGACTTCGACTGATCTCCCGGCAATCCCGGCCTCCAGTCGAGATCGACGGAGGCCGGGATCGGGCGAGGCGGAGGCACTCTGGATCGCGAATGCGGACCCGGAATGCCTCCGCCGTCGGAGCCCTCAGACAGGAAGGCTCACCGGCTCGTCGCCGGCATCACCACGGATGGCAGCGCTGATCGCGGTGACCACCCTGATCGTTATCGCCGTTGTGCCAGTTGCCATGACGATCGCAGTGCCGGTCGATATTGGGGGGAGCACCGTGATCGCGCCAATCATGACCATCGGGCCCGGGCCCGCCTCCGGAACCGGAATTAGGCGGTTGCTGATGGACCGGGACCACTACGTGGGCGTTCGCCGCCCCCGCGAACGATGCGGTCATCATCGCACCCACCGCCACTGCGGCGAACACACGACCGATCACCTTGCGTTTCACTAGGCTTCCTTTCGAGTCGTTCGAACCAGCAACGATCTTCTCGACCGTCGCGTCATCGTAGGGCCTGGTGACGGCGACCGGACCGTATTCCCGGCTTTTCAGATGACGCGACATCGACGACGCCGACTGTGCCGCCTTATCGGCTGCGACCAGGCCGGACACTGTAGCGGTTGGAATGTCAGATCGGTGTGACGCCGCCCGGTGCCCAGCGGCTTTCGATGGACCGCACCAGCGCCGTCAGGGTCGAGTTCACCGGCGCGTCGAGGCCGATCCGCTCGGCCTGCCTGGGCACGGCCCCGTTGATGACGTCGATTTCGCTGACCCGATGCGCCTGGTGGTCGAGCAGGGCCGAGGGTTTGGCGGCGGGCATCCGGGCACCGAATGCGCGGGCGTGTTCGACCGGGTCCGGAACCGCTATCGCGATGCCGGCCGCGCGCGCGACGGTCCACGCCTCGGTGGCGGCCGCCCGGCTGACCCGCCCCATGTGCGCATGGTCCATGACCTCGCCGACGGTCATGCCGGTCAGCGCGCACGGCGCGCTGTAGGCGACGTTGCAGATCAGCTTTTCCCACTGCATCGCGGCGATGTCGGACACCGCGTCCGCGTCGAAACCCGCGCCGCGCCACAGGACCGCGATCTGCTCGACGGTCGAGTGATCGAGCGTGGAGTAGGGGCCGAATCGCATCGCACTCATGGCGTTGTGGTGTACGTGGACAGGTCCGCGGCGGGAGGCGCCGAACCCGCTCGCGATGCCCACCGCGACGCGGTGCGGGCCGACGATCTCGGCCACCGTATCCGCCGATCCGAGCCCGTTCTGGATCGTGAGCACCGGAGTCGCGGCACCGATCAGGGGCAGCGCGGCCCGCGCGGCGGCGGCCACGTCGGCGGCCTTGACGGCGAGTACGACGAGATCCATCTCCTCCGCGGGGGCGGTGTCGGCGGCACGCAGGGCGACCACCACATCGGACTCGGGTCCGGTGATCCGCAAACCGTCCTTGGAGATCCGGTCGGCGGTCTCCTGCCGCCGGACGAGGGCCAGGACATCATTGCCGGCGGCGGCGAGCTTGCCGGCGTAGATCGATCCCATTGCACCACAACCGATTATCGCGATCTTCACTCGTACTCCCCTTCACGCCAGCAGGTCGGTAATGAGATCGGCCAGGCCGGTCTTCTGTTCCAGCCCGAAGCCCGGGGCGTCGGCCGGCGCGATTCGGCCATCGGAGAGAACGCATTGCTCGCTGTAACCCCCGAAGGGTTGGAATACGCCGGGGTAGGACTCACACCCGCCGAGGCCCAGGCCGACCACGATGTGCAGGTTGAGCAGGTGCCCGCCGTGCGGGAACGCGAATTTCCTATCAAAGCCATGTGTTTCGAGGACGCCGAGCATGCGGGCGTACTCGGTCAGTCCGTAACTGAGTCCGGCATCCATCTGAAAAATGTCGTGTTGCCGCCGCATACCGCCGAACCGCACCAGGTTCGTCACGTCCGGCACGGAGAACAGATTCTCGCCGGTCGCGACCGGCCCCTCGTAGCTGTCGATGAGCCGCCGATTCAGGTCGAAATCCAGGGGATCACCGGCCTCCTCGTACCAGCGCAGTCCGTACGGGCTCAACGCCTTCGCCCACTCGGTCGCGGCCGCCAGGTCGAACCGGCCGTTCGCGTCGACCGCGACCCGATCGCCAGCGCCGGCGATGTCGATAACGGCCTCGATCCGCGCGAGATCGTCGGCGATCGGTGCGCCGCCGATCTTCATCTTGTATGCGTCGTAACCCATGTCGCGGTACCCACGCATCTCCGCGCGCAGTTGCGCGATCCCCCGATCGGGGTAGTAGTAGCCGCCGGCGGCGTATACCGGTACCCCGCCGGTGATCGGCTCGCGCCCGAAATGCCGTGCGATGCAGGCGTAGGCGGGTTCGTCGTCGAGTTTGGCGTTCAGGTCCCAGCAGGCGAGTTCGAGGGCGCCCGCCGCGGCCGCCCGGTCACCGTGGCCGCCGGGCTTCTCGTCCTGCATTGCGCAGGCCAGCACCTTGGCCGGATCGATCCGATCTCGTTCGCCGAGCAGCGAATCCGGCGGCGCCGCCAGCAGGCGCGGGATCATGCGGTCCCGCAGTATCCCGCTCTGCGCGAAGCGGCCGATCGAGTTGAAGGCCACCCCGGTCACCGGCTTGCCATCACGAATTACGTCCGAGACCACGGCGACCAACGAGATCGTGTGGCTGGAGAAGTTCACCAACGCGTTCGCGATGTCGCCGCGCAAACGGATGGGGGTCTCCACGATCGCGGTGATGCGCATCGGCGTTGCTCCTGTTTCGATTAGTACTGCAACGGACCCCCGTCACTCCGGCGCGCCTTGGGCCGGAATCCCTGCGTTGTGGCGGAGCTGGATCCCGGCCAAGAACGTGCCGGGATGACGGGCGCCTCCGCCGTATCAGGGATGACGGGCGCCCCTGCCGTATCAAGGGCGGCGGCGGGCGTCGAGACTGTCCGGACGGTATCTGCGCAGGTTCGTACTGGCCGCCGAGTCCAGGTACTCGTCGATGCGGGTGATCCGCCCGCCCGCGACGGTGACGAAGAAGCAGGCCCGCACGGTGATCTCCGCACCGTCGGGGCAGGATCCGCGCAGGACGTGACGTTGCACGTAACCGCCGGGCGCGGGCATCCGGACGACCTGCTCGTAGCGCATGTCCCCCAGGGTCTCCGAGAGCCACCCCAGCACCGCGAGGTTCTGCGCGACAGTCAATTCCAGACCGTCGCTGTTGTGCCAGATGATCGCGTCCGGGGCATAGATGCGCTCGGCGATCTCGTCGGTATCACCGCGCTCGACCGCCGCGATGAAATCCGCGGCCAGCCGCTCCAGCGCGGGGTCGAGCACGCTCATGCGAACCTCTTTTCGATCCACGCGGTCATCAGATCGGCTAGTTCGGTGCGGGCGCCGGCCGGTTCGAGAAAATAGTGGTCCGCGTGCAGGTCGTGGCGCTGCTTGTCGGCACCGGCCAGGCCGTCGTACATCGCGGCGGCGTCGCTGGGGAAGACACCGGTGTCGGCATCGGCGTTGACCACCAGCGACGGCACCACGATCCGGGCGAGATGGGGTTGCGCGCGGGTCTGGGAGTCGTCCAGGCTCCACAGGCTCAGCCAGGTACGCAGTGTGGACGCGGCGGCGATGCCGTAGACGGACCTGTTGGCCCGCACCGGCTTACCCGCATAGCAACTGTTCGGTCGGCGGCGGGTCGGCTCGAGCGTCGGGTCGACCATCCGGGGATCGGCCCAGGTGCGGAACACGCTGAACGGCCGGTCGTGATATCCGCCCTCGGTCAGTCGCGCCAGTTCGACCTTGACCCACGCGGTGATCCGCCGGTTGCGCGCGGCCTGCGCGGCCCGGTAGCGGGCGACGAAGTCCGCATCGTACGGCGGCCCGTTCTGCGGGTCGAAAAGGTCAAGGGACGCATCGGTTTTCAGCGGATCATTCTCGTCGACGACCGCGCCGTCCATCCACGCGGTCAGCACATCGGGCCGGCCGAGATGCGCGGCGACGGAGATGTAGGCGTCCGCGGCGGGCAACTCGTCGGGGCCGGCCGCCAGCCGCATGCCCGGCAGCGGCGTCACATTCGGCTCGACCGCCTGCGATTGGTACGCCGCCATCAGCGACCCGCCGCCGGAATTACCCAGCAGCACAACGATCTCCGCCCCGGCGACCTCGCGCAGCCAGCGGACGCCGACGCCGATGTCGACCAGCGCGTGGTCGAGCAGGAAGTGGTTCTCGTCCCCGCGGAAGCGGGTGTTCCATCCGAGGAAGCCGATCCCGCGCTCGGCCAGGTACTCGGCGAGATAATGCTCGGAGAAGTCGATCTGATAGTGGGTGGCGATCACCGCCACCGTGGGGGATTTGCCTGCCGGGGTGTAGTAGACGCCCTGGCACGGGTGCCCGCCCGCGCCGGCCCGCCCGATTACCGGTGAGGCAAGTCCGATGAATGTCCTATCGATAGTCAATGGTCGCTCCTTCTACTATCCGACTCTGCGGCCGTCGGTGGGCCAATAGCGTTCGCGGAGCACCCGTTTGAGGATCTTGCCGCTCGGGTTGCGTGGCAGATCGTCCACGACGTCGACCGTGGTCGGGCACTTGTAGTGGGCCAGCTGCCCGCGGCAGTAGTCGATGACCTGCCCGGCCTTCAGTGCCGTCCCCGCTCGCGCTACCACCACCGCCTTGACCGTCTCGCCCCACTTCTCGTGCGGCACACCGATCACCGCGGCGTCCGCGATATCCGGGTGGTCCATGAGGGTGTTCTCGACCTCGGCGGGATAGATGTTCTCGGCGCCCGAGACGATCATGTCCTTGATCCGGTCGGTGATGTAGAGATAGCCGTCGGCGTCGAAATAGCCGGCGTCGCCGGTGCGCAACCACCCGTCCTGGGTGATCGCCGCCCGCTGCTCGGCGGGCCTGTTCCGGTAGCCGGACATGAGCAGGTCACTCCGGGTCCACACCTCGCCGACCTGCCCGGGCGCTACGCGCTCGCACGTCACCGGGTCGTATACGGCGACCTCGACATCGTCGACCGGCCGCCCGGCGGAGGTCAACCGGTGTGCCGGAGCATCCGGCGAGTGGTCGATCGGCCACAGGAAGGTGATGGGCCCGTTGCTCTCGGTCATGCCGTAGGACTGGGTCAGCTCGCAGCCGAACACCTCGCGGGCCTCGGCGAGCACCGTCGTCGAGATCGGCGAGCCGCCGTAGATGATCATCTGCAGCGCCGAGTAGTCGATCTCCGGCGCCACCGGGTCCCGGGCCAGCATCTGCAACACTGCCGGCACCACGAGTGCGTGTGTGACGCAATATGTTTCGAATAGTCGAAGCACCTCGGCGGGCACGACCTCGAACACATACAGCGCGTGCGCGCCGCGGGCGAGGCACAGGAACAGCCATCCGCTGCCGGACAGGTGGAACATCGGGGCGGGCACGAACACGACATCGTCGGGGCCGATCGTCCACGGAGCGGCCTTGGCCAGGTTGGCGCTCACGCTGCGGTTCGCCAGCTCGACGCCCTTCGGCCGCCCGGTGGTACCCGAGGTATAGAAGAGGAAGGCCAGATCCTCGGGCTCCGGCTCGCCGCCGGGATCCCGGTCGCTCTGCTCGTCGAGCCACCCCCGCAGCGGTGCGGCCACCCCATCGATGACGATGCAGGCGCCCTCGCCGGGCGCACCGGCCGGCAGGCCGAGCAGCGGCAGCAGCTGGGGTTCGCACACGATGACCGCGGGATCGGCATCGGCGAGGATCTCCGCCATCTCCGGCCGGGCCAGCCGCCAGTTCAAGGGAACGCCCGCCGCCCGCACCTTGGAGGCGCCGACCAGCGCGGTCGCCCAGGTGCGGGTGTCGCGCCCGAGGAAGGCCACCCGCTGCCCGGCCCCGACGCCAACCGCGCGCAGTCCGTTGGCGAACCGCGAGGTCAGCTCGTCGAGATCGCGATAACTCAGCGACCCTTGGCCGCCGACCGTGATCGCGGTCGCGCGCGGGCGAACCCGCGACCAGTGCCGCACCATATGTGCCAGTGACGCATCGATCTTCATCGGACTCCTGACGCCGGGTTCGGATGCCAGCTCCAGGACTGCGCTGTCCATCCGCCCAAAAACATAAATCTGATATCACAATCATGTCTGAGGAATGCCTAACTGGCAACCCCCAGCCAGAGGCTCCGCCCCCGGCCCTAGGGCTTCCAGTAGATGGCGCGGTACCAGATGTCGGTGAGTGCGGCGACCGCCTCGTCGTCGTCGATGTCCGGTCGCGCACCACCGGCGAGGTGGTCGTAGCAGAACTGATTGAGCATGGCCACGATCGCCGAGGCGGTCACCCGGGGCACCAGCCCGGGGCAGTAGCCCTCGTCCTGCGCACGCACGATCGACTCCGCGATGCCCGCCACCGCGGCATCGCAGAGTTCGCGCCAATAACCGGCGAACTCCTCGTTGACCATCGCCAATTGGCTGACACCGACCATCTCGGCCAGGCGCTCCCGATAGGTGTCCCAGTGCGCCCGCACGGACTGCGCGACGCGCTCCCGGTGCGATACGCCCGAGGCATACGCGGGGCGCGCACGCCGGCTCGCCTCGGCCTTGAACTCCTGCGCCCAGTGCGCAAGGAGGTGCTCCTTGGAGTCGAAATAGTTGTAGAACGACGCCGGCGAGCGCCCCGCCTCCCTGGCGATATCCGGGACCGTCGTCTTGAGGAACCCCTTGTCGGCGATCACCTTTCGTGCGGCGGATTCGATCGCGGCCAGGGTCTCCCGGCCGCGGATCGTCGGACGCGCGCGTTCAGTCATGCCCAGGCTCCTCACCTCGTCGATCACGACGATAGCGGCCGGGGCGGCGGGCCAATGGGAGGCCGAGCCCTGGCCGGTTTATGAATCTGATGTTAATATCAGGTTCATAAGCTCACGGCAGCCAGGAGGACGGCGATGACGAGAGAGAACCCAGAATTTCAGCTCGGCGGCTTCAACCACGTGGCGCTGGTGTGCTCCGATATGGCGCGGACGGTCAAGTTCTACACCCAGGTCCTCGGCATGCCGCTGATCAAGACGCTGGACCTGCCGGACGGGCAGGGCCAGCACTTCTTCTTCGATGCCGGCGGCGGCAACTCGCTGGCCTTCTTCTGGTTCCCCGACGCCCCCGAGGGGGTACCCGGGGTCTCCGCACCGGTGGCGGTGCCCGGCTTCGGCGAATGGTCCAGCGCCATCGGCTCCCTCAACCACGTCGCCTTCGATGTCCCGGCCGACAAGTTCGAGGAGTACCGCGCGAAGCTCAAGGCCAAGGGCGTCAAGGTCGCTCCCATCGTCAACCACGACGAAAGCCCGACGCAGGTGGCCACCGCCATGCACCCCGGTGTCTACGTCCGCTCGTTCTACTTCCAGGATCCGGACGGAATCCTGCTCGAATTCGCCTGCTGGATGCGCGAATTCACCTCCGCGGACGTGCAGCACGCGCCGAGAACCCGGGCCGACCGCACCGTTAGCGCCGACGCGAACGCCTGATATCGGCCTTGTCGCCGTCCGGAGGGACATCTCGTGCAGAGCTGGATACATGTGCTGGAGTGGCGCGCGGTCGGGCGGCGGGACCAGCCCGCGCTCCGCGACGCCGATACCGCCTACACCTACGGCGAGCTGCTCGCCGAGGTCGAACGTCGAGCCGGCGGCTGGGCATCGCTGGGCATCGGCCCGGGCGATGTGGTCGCGGTGATCGCCCGCAACAGCGCGGCCTACCTGGTGCAGGCGCTGGCGCTGATGCGGGCGGGAGCGGTCCCCGCCCTGATCAACTGGAGGCTGACCGCACACGAGCTGGCCCCGCTGCTGCGCCTGGTCGACCCGGCCGCCGTGCTGGCGGGCCCGGATCTGGTCGCCACCGTGGATGCCGTCGAGCTACCGCTGCGGGCCAAGGTCGTACTCGGCGGCCCCGGAGACAACGGCTGGCAACCCGAAGCCGCCGCGCCCGCGCCGCCGCGCCCGGTCGAGCGGCTCACCTCCGATTCGGTGTTCGCGCTGATGCACACCAGCGGAACCACCGGTCGCCCCAAGCTGATCCCGCTCGACCACGGGTCCCTCATCCGATCGCTGTCCGGCTTCGCGATCGACATCGGCGACCAGATCGCCGGGGCCCGACACCTGCAGATCATGCCGCTGTTCCATCTCGCGGGTTTCTCCCAGGCGATGCAGGCCCTGCTGACCGCGGGGACGCTGACCGTGCACGAAACCTTCCGCGCGGCCGCGGTGGTGGACGCGATCGAGGCCGAGTGCATCGAATTCTTCACCGCCGGACCGACTCTGATCGACATGCTCGTCGAGGAGGTCCGCTCCCGGGACCGCCGGCCGGACCTGTCCGCGCTCGTGGAAATCCAGTACGGCTCCGCGCCGATCACACCCACCCTGCTGCGCGCGGCCGTGGAAACCCTCGGTTGCCGGTTCCGGCAGATCTACGGCGGCACCGAATGCCAGTCGTTCGTCAGTCAGCTACTTCCCGAGGACCACACCCCCGACAGCCCGTATCTGACCAGCGCCGGACAGCTCACCCTCGGGTGGGAGGCCCGGGTGACGGCCCCGGACGGCGCCGACGTGCCGACCGGCGAGCCGGGCGAACTGATCATCCGCGGCGACAGCCTGTTCCCCGGGTACTGGGGCGACCAGGGCGCGACCGATGCCGCCTTCACCGACGACGGCTGGTACCGCACCGGCGATATCGCCAGGCTGACCGCGGACCGGTACCTGTTCATCGTCGACCGCGCCAAGGACATGGTGATCAGCGGCGGCGAGAACATCTATCCCGCCGAGGTCGAGTTCGCCCTGGCCGAACACCCCGCCGTCGCTACGGTCGCCGTGATCGGCATCCCCGACGAGAAATGGGGACAGCGCGTGCACGCCGTGGTGGTCCCGAACGGCGAGGCGACGGTGACCGCGGATCAACTCATCCAGTGGTGCCGCGAGCGGCTGGCGCACTTCAAGTGCCCGCGTTCGGTGGAGTTCGCCGACGATCTGCCCCGCGGCGCGACCGGGAAGGTCCTCAAGGCCGAGCTGCGCGCGAAACACCGATAGCTCATTGGCGACGGTAAGTTCACCTATATGGCCAGGACAGCGCGTGGCCGCGCGACGCGAGAGGCGTTCCGGGAGGGTGCCCGCCGGGTCTTTACCCGCGACGGATACCTCAACGCGCGGTTGACCGATATCGCCGCCGAGGCGAACCGCTCCCCCGCGCTGCTCTACCAGCACTACGACGGCAAGGAGGCGCTGCTGGCGGAGCTAGCCGAGGACTTCAGCGAGCAGTTGCAGGCCAAGATCGCCGAGCCCTACCGCAGCGGCCTCGACCCGATCGCCGCGTTGCGGGAGGCAATTCGGTTGTTCTGGTTGCATTACCGCGAACATCTGGCCGAGATCATCGGAATCACCCAGGCGGCCATGATCGACCCGGCGTTCGCGGCGCGGTGGCGCGAAATACACCGCAGCGCAACCGAACTGATCGCGACCGGCATTCGTTCGGCCCAGGCCGCGGGGTACTGCCCCGATCTGCATCCCGAGATCGCCGCCTCCGCACTGGCCGCCATGATCGAACAGTTCTGTCTCACCTGGCAGTATCAAAACGACAGTCCCGAATTCGAGCTCACCGACGAGACCGCCGTCGAGACCCTGTGGCAGTTGTGGGGGCATGCGGTGTATTGGACCGATCCGCTCCAATAATCGCGTCCCCCAACGGTGTCAGGGTGGGCAGGTATTGTTGACAGGCACATGCGGCGCTGCCGGGAATCCGTCGCAATGCAGAAGGGGGTGGGCATCGTGTCCACACATCATCGCGGCCGATTCGGGGGCCTGCTGCGGCGGTCGGATCCGCCCGCGCTGCAGCGGCCGTCGTGGGATACGGGGTACAGCGCATACTGGGAGGCGCCGCCGGAGTCTCGATGGCGGCGATTGATCGGCCGCGGACGATGGCGTGAGCGCCTCGAACGGTACTTCTATCCGCCTGCGGCACTGCTTGTTTCGCTACCGGCGATCGTTATCAGCGTCGTGGTCGTTGGCGCGCCCGGGCTGCTGCTGAACTGGCAACTCGCGGCGATTCTGATGGCGCTCTGGCTGGCGTCCGGAGTCGTGGTGTACATCTGGCAGGACACCGCGGCGCTGGCGCTGACCGTGTACGGGTTCCGGCGACCGTCGCCGGAGGAGGGCCCCAAGCTGGAGTCCGCGTGGGAGACCGTCACCGGCCCCGCGAACGTGGATGATTCCCGTTACTCGCTGTGGGTGGAGAAATCCAAGACGGTCAATGCGTACGCCGCCGCGGGACGGATTGTCGGAGTGACCGATTGGGCGCTCGGCGCACTCACCCCGAGGCAACTGGAGGCGGTACTCGCCCACGAACTCGGTCACCACCTGGACGTGCTGCCGCAGATGCGGCTGCTCGCCCGCTGGTACGGCCTGCCGATCACGCTGCTGTTCCGGGTGGTCGGGCTGGTGCTGATGGCCGCCGACAATACGGTCCGGACCGCGGCCGAGCGACGTGACCGGCAGGTGCCCATGCTTTTCCGGCCCGCCCTGATCGTCGCCTGGGCCGTCGGGGTGCTCGCCGCCTACGTGGCGATCGGCGTGGTCCTGATTCTGATTTTCGGCTGGCTCGGCACGCTCATCCTGATCGTGCTGCTCCTCGCCCAGCCGCTCGCCGAGGCGGCGGTATCGCGCCTGGGCGAGACCCGAGCCGACCGGCTGTCCGTCGAGCTGGGATACGGCGAGGAGCTGTGCGAGGTCCTGGGGCGATGGGCCGCCGAACCGGACACGCCGTCGCTGCCGCCGGTGGTGGGATGGCTCCACACCCATCCGCCCACCGGGCGGCGAATCGCGACGATCCAAGCCCGCACGGCCGGCCGCGATCTATCCCTGCCGGAGTCCCGATAGCTCGTGCGCCACTCCGAACCCGAAGCCCCGGCGGAGGAACGTATCGGCTACCGCTGGACGATCTTCCACGTCGAGCCCCACGACATTCACCGCGCCCCGTAAGCCGACCACAGCGACGAGCGGGCATTGAATTCATCGTGAGCCAAATTGCGAGAATGCGAACGTCGGAGTAGGCCGACGGCCGGTAGCAGCCAAAACAACGGCCGATTCCGGGATTCGTCACACAGCACGCCGCGTGCCATCCGAAACCGGACGCACTAGATCGTTTACTCTTTCACGGCTTGCATATCCGGCGACACAGAAACGTAGCGGCTGGTCTTCGGCTGACAATGGGAGTCCCGTGAATTTGTGGAACTACATCCGGGGACGGGAAGGCACGCTGGCGTTTCTCACGTACCAGCATGCGTCCCTTGCCTTTCAGACGGTGCTGGTCGGGGCGGTCGTCGGCGTCCTCATCGCGATGAGCGTCTATCGGCTCCCGCTATTGTCCGCGCTCTCGCTGACCTCGAGCCGAGTCGCGCTGACGATTCCTTCGCTGGCGCTGCTGGCGCTGCTGCTGGTTCCGTTCGGGCTGGGCGTGGTGCCGTCGTTCATCATGCTGGCCTTTTTCGCGGCGCTGCCGGTGATCGGCAACGCGATCGTGGGCCTGCGGTCGGTGCCGGCCACAGTCGTCGAATCCGCGCAAGGCATCGGCTTCTCGCGCTGGCGCATTCTGCTGACCATCGAATTGCCGATCGCCTGGCCGGTGATCCTCACCGGGATCCGGGTGTCCACGCAGATGATCGTCGGCGTCGCCGCCATTGTCGCCTACGTGCTCGGACCCGGCCTCGGATCGCTGATCTTCAACGGGCTGTCCCGGCTCGGCGGCGCGAATGCCCTCGAAATGGCCCTGACGGGCACCATCCTCATCGTCATCATCGCGCTGGTGTTCGACGCGCTTCTCGTCCTGCTCGGCCGCCTCACGATCGCAAAGGGACTTTCCGCATGACCGCTGATGTGACCAGCGAGCCCGCTCCGCCGACGCCGGAGCGCAACGTGACCGGCGTATCCATCACCCTGGATTCGGTGGTCAAACGCTATCGGGGCCAGGACGAACCGGCGGTCGAGCGCCTCGACCTCGAGATCGAGCCGGGCCATATCGTGGCGTTCGTCGGCCCGTCCGGGTGCGGCAAGACGACCACGCTCAAGATGATCAATCGGCTGATCGAGCCGACCGAGGGCCGGATCTTCATCGGCGGTCGCGACGTCACCCGGGAGGACCCCGATAAGCTGCGGCAGTCGATCGGGTATGTCATCCAGTCCGGCGGCCTGTTCCCGCACTGGACGGTCGCCAAGAACGTCGGCGCGATCCCGCGGGTGCTCGGCTGGGACCGCAAGCGGATCGCCGAACGCACCGAGTATCTGCTCGATCTGGTCGGCCTGGACCCCGGCACCTTCGCCGATCGGCTACCCAAGGACATGTCCGGCGGACAACAGCAGCGGGTCGGCGTCGCACGCGCGCTCGCGGCGGATCCACCGATTCTGCTCATGGACGAGCCGTTCGGCGCGGTCGATCCGATCACCCGGGTTCGCTTGCAGGACAGCCTGATTGCGATCCAGCACGAACTCGGTAAGACCATCGTGATCGTCACGCACGACTTCGAGGAGGCCACCAAGCTCGGCGACAAGGTACTCATCCTGTCCGAGGGAGGCCGCATCGAGCAGTATGCGCGCCCGGAGGAGATACTCACCGATCCGGCCACGCCGTTCGTCGAGGAGTTCATCGGATCGGGCGCGAAACTTGCCTATCTGACCGTGCAGCGGGTGCGGGATGTCGCCTACGACACGGTAATCACCGCACGGATCGGCGAATCCTCGCAGGCCGTGATCGAACGCGCGAAGGCCGCGGGGCAGACGTGGGTCGTGGTCGTCGACGCCGCCGGCCGGCCGCGGTCGTGGCCCTCGCTGACGGAGTTGGCGACCAAACCGGAGGTCTCGGACTACCTCGATCGGCGGTTACCCGTCGTCGCACGCTCGTCGACCCTCAACGACGCACTCGACGCCATGCTCGCGGCCAGCCAGGGCGCCGCCCTGGTCACCGACGGCCGCGGCGCGGTCGTCGGCTCGCTCGGCATCGACTCGGTGACCGAAACGATCCGGACCAAGCTCGCCGACGTGCGATCCGACCAGGAGGACACCTCGTACGAGACATATGTCGACGGAACGGATCCCGCGCCGACCCCGGTGGTCGCCGCCGACGACGAACTCGGATCGGCCGGGCAGTCATGAGTCGCCTGCGCCGCGTTCCGATCGACGTCTGGTTCGAACCGATCATCATCCTCGTCGTCGGCATCGGATACTTCGCCTGGTACGGGTCGACGACGCTGACCTCGACGGAGCGGGCGTCGCTGGGCTGGGCCAACCTGCAGAACACGATCTTGCAGCACATCAAGCTGACCGTGGTGGCCACGCTGATCGTGGTCGTCATCGCGATTCCGCTGGGTATCGCGCTGACCCGCCCCGCGTTGAAGCGGCTGGAGCCGATCGTCGTCAACATCGCCAATATCGGCCAGGCCGCGCCCGCGGTGGGCCTGCTGGTCCTGTTCACCTTCTGGCTGGGCACCGGATTCCGTACGGCGATAACGGGTCTCGTCGTCTACGCGATCCTGCCGATCCTGCAGAACACGATCGTCGGCCTGCGGCAGGTGGATCAGCGCACCATCGAGGCGTCGCGCGGCATCGGCTTCTCGGCCGGCCGGACGCTGTTCCAGGTCGAGCTCCCGCTCGCGGTGCCGGTCATCCTGAACGGGGTGCGCACGGCGCTGGTCATTCTGGTCGGCACCGCGACACTGAGCACGTTCATCGGCGCGACCAGCCTCGGCACGCTGATCACGACCGGCGTCACGCTCTTCCTGCCCAAGCTGCTGATCTCCGGGGCAATCCTGGTCGGACTCCTGGCGTTGATCATCGACTGGCTCGGCAGGCTCGTGGAACTGGCCGCTACCCCGCGAGGTGTTTCTTGAAATCGCTTTGGCCCCAACGGGTTACTCCGCCACGTACGCAATGGATTACGCTGCTCGCCGCGTGCGTGGTGACGCTGTCGACGATCGCCGGATGCGGTCTGGTGAGTTCGTCCGGGACGTTCCATAGCGCGCGGCTGCCCGGCGGCGCGCGCCCGCTGGACGGCGCGAAGCTGGTCGTCACCTCGAAAAGCTTCACCGAGGGCGTGCTGCTGGGCAAGATCACCGCGACCTATCTGGCCGCCGCAGGCGCCGACGTCAAGGACCTGACCGGCGCGCCGGGTTCGGCATCCTCCCGGCAGGCCCAGCTCAACGGCGATGCCGACATACTCTGGGAGTACACCGGCACCGGGTGGGTCGACTACCACAACGAGACCGAGACGATCTCGGACCCGCAGGTGCTCTGGCAACAGGTCCACGACGCCGAGCAGCGCGACCACAATCTGATCTGGCTGCCACCGGCGAACTTCAACGACACGTACGCGTTCGGCGCATCGACACCGACCGCCCAGCGCCTGAAGGTGAAATCCCTGTCCGACGTGGCCGCGCTCCCGGTCCGCGACCGAACCTTCTGCGTCGACGACGAATTCTTCAGCCGCTCCGACGGTTTCATCCCGATGCTGAAGAAATACGGTATCCCCTACAACGATCCGAACGGCGTTCCGGCCGGCAACGTCACGCGCATGGACGCGGGCGTCGTCTACACCGCGACGGCCAAGAGCTCCCCCTGCAATTTCGGCATGATCTACAGCACCGACGGCCGGGTGAAGAACCTGCACCTGGCCGTCCTCGACGACGACAAGAAATTCTTCCTGCCCTACAGCGGCACGGCGGTCGTGCGCGGCGCGATCCTCGACCGCTACCCGCAACTGCGCCCCCTGATCGCAACGATCTCCGCCCGCCTCACCAACAACCTGATGCAGGACCTCAACGGCCGCGTCGACATCGACGGCCAGGATCCCGCCGACGTCGCCTACAACTGGCTGAAGAGCGAAAAGCTGATCGAATAACTGGGCCTGAGATTTGGGGTACTCGGGTACTCTGATACCAGGAGGAAACGATGAGCACACCCCCGACCAGCAGCCCGCGCCGTCAAGCCCCGCTCAAGGTCGACCCCGCCACTGACGAACTGATCTCTCAAGCAGCCCACTTCCTGGGCATGACAAAGAAAGATTTCGTCGCCGAAGCGGTACGCAACTATCTCGAGCAGCGCCGAGAGCAGGTGCAGCGCGGCATGATCGAATCGATGAGGGTGCTCGATGGATCACTGACCGCAAGCGTCACCATGCTTACCGGCCTGCCCCCCGAACGGGTCGCCGAACTCGGCGGCACCGGCGACTGGAAGTGACACGATGCCGGTCCGGCCAACCCTGCGCTGCTTGACCAACGACCTGAATTTGCCCATCCCACCCACCACTGAACCACTCGACCAAGTCGACCACACCCTGCTTGCCAAAGCGCAGCACCAATTCGCAGACCTGGACGCGCCTCACGAGCGAATCCGGGCCATCGACGACACCGTCCTATTCAAGGCCAAGGTCACGCGCTGGCGCGGCGCGGTCTACCTCGATATGCCCGAAGCCGACGTGCCAGCATGGCTGGTCGCCGCCGGAATCCGCGAAGAAGGAGCCGTCAGCGACTTCTATGCCGCCCTGCACCACGCGCACAGTCGATTGCATCGACCTCGTCGAGCGAATCAGGCTGGCCGCACACCGTCCCTGTCCGCCCATCCCCTGCGTGTCGACTCCGCAACCTCTTGCGTCAACAACCGTTCCTGCCTCGGAACCTCGGCCCTCATGACATTGCCTCACCTCGAACCGCCGTCGAAAGTGGTGGCGCTGCCAGGAAAGTCGGAGCTCGGTGCCAGCTGCACCGGAGTGTTGCCGGGTTGGCTGTCCTTGACCCGAAAACCGAAAGGGGCGTTTCGACATGGCGAAGACCACTTCCAGCCGCCGCATCGCTGCTCGCGTTGCCGTCGCCGCAGTCCTGACCATCGGCCCTGCCGCCCTCCTCACCGCCCCGGCCCTTGCGGCGACGGCACCCGCGCAACCTGTCACCGTGACACCCGTCGCCGGGCACGGCGGCGGTGCTGGTTTCAGCGACCCCGATCCGGGTGATTTCGGCGGTCCTGGTGGCAATTTCAGCGGCCCCGGCTGGGGCGACGGCCCTCAAGGACCCGGCTGGTACGCCCCAGTGCCGACCGGCAGCTCATAACCGAACGGGGTGCCACTCGAGTCGTGTACCTCGTCGTGCATCTGCAGGCCGCGTCTGGCTGTGTCAGTCGCGTTTCGCCTCGTAGCGCAGCAGGACCGTGCCGCCCGGGAAGGTGCGGTTCTCCAACAGTCGCAGCGATATCCATGCCGGCAGTGTCGGGAAGAGCGGAGTGCCGCTGCCCGTAGCACGACAGGGCGGTCTCCCGCTCGAAGTCGTTCCAGTACTGCAGGGGCTCTTCGCTCGGATCGGACCAGTCGATGTTGCCCTGTCGCCGCCAGCTCGTGCGGCGGGCGGGCAAGGACTCGGATCACGTGGACGGTTGTTTGGAAACCTGAAACCGGGCTATTGCCGGTACAACCGGCAGCACCAGCAACCGGGTAATAGCGAAAGGCGACCACAGTGGGCTTTACAGCTAAGGCGAAGAACAAGGCCGACAAACTCACCGGTCAGGCCAAGGAGAAATTCGGCAAGATCACCAAAAATCGACATATGCAGTACGAAGGCAAGGCCGACCAGGTCAAGTCCAACTTGAAGGACACGGCAGAGAAGGCCAAGGACGCCTTTCGGAAGTGATGGAAATTAGAACATAGCCCACGGATGCCGGCCCCCGGCCCGTGTAAGGGATGCCGACGTGATGCACGCGCAGTCCCAGGCAGAGCTCCGGCTCAGCCGCTCACTGGAAGAGCGCGTTGATGACCTCGACGGAACCGGCTCCGCCACTGCCACCACCCACCGATCCGGCGTTGGCGATCTGGCGCGTGCCGAGCACTATCTGCTGACCGGCGCCAGGACCTCTCATGACGCCGAGCGTGCTGATGGCGTTCTGGCCGATGGGTGAGGTGACCCAATTACCCGACACGACACTGACCGTGCCGTCGGACCAGGCTATGGTGCCGCCGGCCGGATTGCCGCCCGCGCCAGTGCCGGATGAACTGCCGGTGACGATATTGAACGGGTAGCTGATGTTCAGCATGCCTCCGGTGACATGCGGTAGCTGACGGCTGCCACAGTTGATGAGGCCGCCGGTCACGTTGGTGTTCATGCCAACGCTGCCGCTACCCGGAACATTGGTGGTTGTCAGATGACCGCCGTAGCACCCGCCGACGACCGGATCGGCGGCAGCGGTGGCGGCCAACCCCGTCAGCACGGGAAGAACACAAGCGGCACCGAACAGAATCCTTGTATAGCGCTGGAATCGCATTGCAGTACCTTCCGTCGTGATGCACCATTGCATCTCAATGAGAGTACGAACGACGAAATCTATTTTAGACTGGTATGACAGGAATGGTACAGAGAACTCCGGTCCGGCCGAAAATCACACCCGAGCTGCTGAATCGCATTCCTGTAATTCGCGCGGAATTGCACAGTCACCCATCTCCCCCGGAGACGAGAGGGCACGTTTACCTATGCCTCGCCCCGAAGGCGATAGTCGCACCCTGCACGTCAATTCGAGGGATTATGGACGAGCATCCGTGAATCCTATTGTCTGCGTATCAGATATGACCGGGGCGTCACGGTGGCTCCGATGCCGGCCGCGAACGCGTCGCCGGCACCAACCGGATCGGCGGCCGGGACGGCAAAGCACTCCTGCCGATAGTCACCGATCGTCGCGGACTTGTCCGGGTGCTTCACCACGACGATGCCGGGGCTGGTCGGATGTCACAGGAGCGCCAGCTCGTCCGAACCGGCCAGCACGATGTCGACCTGCTCGAGCAGCGGCCCGACGGTATCCCGCCACTGTTGCGGCGAGCCGAGCTTGTACCTGACGTTCGGTCAGCCAGATAGTCCCGGTTGCGGGTCGTCAGAGTTGGGCGAGTCCGCCGTCGATTTGCAGGTCGGCGCCGGTCATGTAGCTGGAGGCATGGCTGGCGAGGAACAGGGCTGGTTGGGCGGCTTCGATGGGGTCGGCCCAGCGTTTGATAGGGATGTTGGTTTGGGCCCATTGGTCGAGGGCGTCGGCGAGGTCGGGGTTGTCGGCTCCGGTCATCGGGGTGGCGACCGCGCCGAAGCTGAGGGTGTTGACGCGGATGTTGCGGGCCAGGAAGTCGGGGTGGCCGGCGAATCCGCGCCCGAGGGTGCGCACCGCGGCTTTGGTGGCGGCGTAGAGGGGGTCGCCGATGAGGCCGCGGTCGGCGGAGACCGAAGAGGTCAGGATGACAGAGGCCCCGTCGGAGAGGTGTGGGAAGCAACGCAGGACGGTGAAGAAGGTGGTTTTGAGGTTGGCGTCGACAACGGTGTCGAAGCTCTTCTCGTCGGTGTCGAACAACTCGGGGGCGTTCGAGGTACCGGCGTTGGCGAACAGGATGTCGAGACGGTCGCCGCGTTCGGCCAGGGTATCGGCGAGGGTGTGCGCACCGGTGTCGTGGGACAGGTCGGCGGCGATGATGCTGGCGGCTGGGCCGATGGATTCGGCTGCGGCACGCAGCCTTTCGGGGTTGTGGCCCACGAGGATGACCTTCGCGCCTTCGGTGGCGAACAGGCGCGCGGAGTCCAGGCCGATGCCGCTGGAGCCGCCAGTGATGAGCGCGGTCTGATGAGCGAGGGTGGAGCCCATGAGGGTTTCCTTTCGGTGTCGGGATGGGGCGGGTCAGTACTCGGGGACTTCGACTTTTCCTTCGGCGACTTCGATCATTTCCTCCGATAGCGGCTTCTCTCGCATGATGATCGCCAGTACGAGCCCGATGATTGTGAACGGCACGCCGGCGGCGAAGACGATATGGAAGGCGTGTTCGAGATGGGCGAGCCCGGTGGCACCGGCAAGGGTGGCGGTGAGGATGGCACCGAACAGGGCCGCACCGAACGCGCCGCCGATGCTCTTGAAGAAGTTCAGCGCACCGGTGGCGACACCGAGGCAGCGGTAGTCGATGGCGTTCTGCCCGGCCAGCAGTGCGACCTGGATTCCCAGGCCCACCCCGGCGCCCACGAGCACGAGTGCGGCGATGATCAGCCAGGCGGGGGTGGTCGCGGTGAAGGTCGCGATGATCGTCATGCCCACGCCCGACAACACCGAGCCGATGATCGGATACATCTTGTAGCGGCCGGTTTTCGCGATCACGGGTCCAGCGATCGCGGTGGCCACGACCAGCCCGAGCAACTGCGGGATCAGGAACAAGCCGGCGGTGAAGGCGGAGCGGTGCTGGACCTGCTGCAGGAACAGTGGCACATAAAGCATGCCCACGAACAGCACCAGGGTCGAGATGGCGAACTGGGCGGAGGAGATGTTGAAGATGGAGCTGCGGAACAGGTGCAACGGCGTAATCGGTTCGGCCGCACGATGTTCAGCGAACAGGTAGCCCGCCACCGCCGCCACACTCAGCACGGCCAGGCCGATGATCGCCGGGGAACCCCAACCGAATTTCTGCCCGCCCCAGCTGGTCAGCAGCAGCACCGCGGTGGTGAATACGGTGACCAGCACCGCACCCAGGACGTCGATGCGCCCGCCGGACCGCCGCGCGGGCAGGTGGAGGCTGGTCGCGATGGTGATCAGCGCGATCACGCCGATGGGGATGTTGAGGTAGAAGATCCACCGCCACGACAGGGCGTCGGTGAAAATACCGCCCAATAGCGGGCCCGCGATGAGGGCGAGCATCGCCACGATGCCGGTGTATGCCTGATATTTCGAGCGCTGACGCGGCGGCACCACGTCACCGATGATCGCCATGACCAGAGAGTTCAACCCACCCCCGCCGATGCCTTGCAGGGCGCGAAACACGATGAGCCACATCATGTTCCTGGCCATGCCACACAGGATCGAGCCGATCAGGAAGATCGCCACCGAGATCTGGAAGATGCGTTTGCGGCCGTACATGTCGCCGAGCTTGCCGAACAGCAGCGTGGTGACCGCGCTGGTCAGCAGGTAGGCGGTCGCGATCCACGGCGCGTTGTGCGGATTGCCGAGATCGGAGCCGATCGTGCCCAGCGCCGTGGCGACGATGGTCTGGTCCAGATTGGAGATGAACAGCACCAGCATCAACGGCACCAGCAGGATCAACACCGCCCGGTGCGGTAGCGCCTGCGGGGAGGAGTCCGTCCCCACAGTGTCGGTGGTCTCGGCCATTGCCCGCGCTCCCTTCAAAGTTAGGTAAGTACCCAACTAAGGTAAGTCACTCACCTTTTTAGGTCAACCGAATAGATAAGGTAACTGCATCACAGTTAGTAAGTCGGTCACCTTTTGCTAGGCTGCAGGTGTGCCCGATCTGGACCTGAACTCGCTGCCGCTACGGGAACGCAAGAAGGCGCTGACCCGGCGATCGATCATCGACGCCGCCCAATGCCTGTTCGACGACCGCGGATACGACGAGGTCACCGTCGCCGAGATCGCCGACGCCGCGAACGTGTCGGTCAAGACCTTATTCGTCTACTTCCGTTCCAAGGAAGACCTGGTCTTCGCCGACAACACCCTGCTCGATGCCCTCCTGGCCGCGCTCGCGCGGCGCCCCGCCACCACCACCGTGGCGCAAGCGGTCGCTGCAACCCTGCTCGCCGCGCTCGCCGAGGAGAACCCCGCGCGCGGCCTGGCCGACTATCACCGCGCCTACGGCGACTCGCCCGCACTGCAGTCCGGGCTCCAGCGGATGTGGGCCGAGTTCGAGGACCGCATCACCACCCAGCTCGCCGCCGAGCACCCCGGCCCGCCCACCGCCGGTGACCGATTCACCGCCATTCAACTGGTGGGAATGGTGCGCTCCCTCACCGCGCCGGAACTGCGGCGCGACGCGAACGCTGACCCCGCCGGCGCACGCCGACTCGTCGAAGTATGGATCGAAAGCGCCGCCGCGCGTGTCGACCGCGCGACAGCCCCACCACCGCAATCAGCCTGACTTCACGATCAACCGCTGCACCCGACTCGCTCCTGCGACATCGAAAGGTGAACCGACACATGGACACCGCGATCAACTGGTGCGGATTCCTCGGGGCCTGGCTACTGGTCACCGGCCCCGCCGTGCAAGCCATCCTCGAACTTGCCGCCGAACGCACACGACTCGACAGCGTCCGGAGCGCTCTCGATGACAGCCCACCGCCCCCACACCTGTCCCGGTGGTGGTGGCTGTTGCCTCCGGCGGCGCTGCGCTTGAGCCGCATCCGGCAGAAACGCTATCTCGACAAACCTCCTGACGCGGCTCGACCCCACCGACCGCCGCTCACTCGAGCACTTCTTCGACGTCGCCCGCGGGTGGCTCCTCGTCGCCGGCGGCGCCGCCCTCATCGCGACCAAGGAAACCTACGAACTCAGCCACCACGCCCACTGGCACCCCGTCATCTTCTGGCTGCTGATGATCGCCGCCGCCATTGGCGTCGGCCTCGCCGCGACCACCACCGGACACCGCGACCGCCGCTCTCCGGGCAACCACTGACAACCGGTCCGGAGTCGCACCTGACGCCGCTGAGCGACTGGGCAACCGACCGGCCGAATCGTGAAAATTGTGCGAGATCCGATTGCAGCCCCCTTCAGTCTCGCCGACCGGCAGCTCATAATCCGATCAACTCCCCGGCAACTAGCCAGGTTGCGTGCACAGGGGTGCGCGATGCGTAACGGCAAAGGCTCCCATGTCGTATGGTCCAGTCCCGCCGGTAACGGCGTCGTTGAGCCGGCACATCAGGACGTTTCCCCCGGGGTGATCCGGGACATCATCGCCAAGTTGAACGATCTTCCGAAAGGGTGGCTTCAGTGAACGCCAAGGCATACGTCGTCCACGCCAAGCACTGGGCGAAGGGATGGGAACTACACATCGACAGCGTGGGAGTCACCCAATCTCGAACCCTGGACACCGCCGAAGGCATGGTGCGGGAGTACCTGTCCCTAGCGTTGAACGTCGCCGAGTCCGACGTTGCGGTAGACATGCGAATCGACGTCGACAGCACGGTCATGGCCGATATCAAGCGCGCCCGTGCCCTGCAGCCCCGGATCGCCGAGGAACAGGCCGACGTGGCCGGTCTGCTTCGCCGCGCCGTCGCCGCCCTGCGAGCCGAGCGCTACTCGGTATCGGATATTGCGTCGATCCTCGGCGTCTCGCGCGGGCGCGTTTCGGCCCTGGTGTAGCCATCCTGGGTGTCGTCGTCTCCGGACCCGACCGAGGCAGACACCCGGGCTGCGTCATGTGCCTGGTGAGCCGATTCTCACCGGCCCCGTCAAGGTAAACCCATCCCGGATCGGTGCGGATCAGATTGTGATGCAATTGATTCTGGAGTATTTCCGATCCGACAGACCTTTCGATCCACTCGAGCACAACCAGCTTCTGCATGCGGGTTGAGGGCAGAGAATCGGTGTATGAGATTAGCTATCGCCGGGATTGCCGCCGGACTGACAGTGCTGGGCTGCGCGGTGGCGCATGCCGGCCCGCTGACACCCGATTATGCGCAGGCGCCCAACGGCGTCGGCTACGGTCACGTACGCACGCTGACCCCGGCGTGGTCGCCGGTACAGGTGCCCCGCCCGGATATCACCGACACGCCGTTAGCGACCACGGTTGTCGCCCATCCCTTCCTGTCTCCCTGGGTGCACCGGTTGATTCCGGTCCCGGCGGGGACCGCGGTGGAATTGCGTGGTGCGGCGCAGGTTTCGGTGCCCGCCATCGCCGACGGGCGGGAATTGGTGGTCAATCCGAACGGGCACTGCGTATTCGACGGCCCCACGGCCGCAGCAGGTCATCCGACGGCCACCGCACTTCCGGCGGTTCATGTCGACACCCCCGGATTCCAGCTCGTCATCGAGCCGACCGTCCGGCGCTGAGCACGCCGACCTTCAGATGCCTCGGCGGGGACCGCGATACCGATCGCAGTCCCCACCACGCCGAGTGACTCCCGGAGTCAGGGTTTGGGGCCGAGGTCGACCACCGTGCCGGGGTGCGCCAGCGAGGCGACCTGGATCCGGCCGTTCTTCGCCTGCGCGATGAGCTGCCCCTGCCAGGCCACGAAGCACGAGGCGGCCGGGCTGTCGTAGACCCGGTCCAGAATCGGGGCCAGCTGCCGGGACAGCCCGCCCTCGGCCGCGATCAGCTGATCGCGGTACGGCCCGTAGTACGGCAGGATCGCCTGCAGCACAGCGGCTTCCACCGCCTGTACCTGGACGGTGACCACATCGATGGCCGGTTGGTTGCGGGTTATCACGGGTGCGATCTCGGCCAGCACCGGGCCGGCGAGCTGCAGGATCGGCTGATACACCGAGCCGAGCGCGAACGCCTCGGAGGAGAACGGACCCGCGAGCGGCGCCAGGCCGATCAGCGAGGCGAGGCCGCCCTGCTGCTGCGGCGCGGGCCAGCCCAGCGGGCAGGCCGGCTGGGCCGCCACGGGGGCCGCGGCGAACGGGTTGTCGGCCAGCGGCACCGAGTTGGTCGCGCCCGGCGAATTCGCCGTGGTAGGGCCTGATTGGTTCAGCGGCACCGAAGACGCGGCGCCGGTCGTGCCGGTGCCGATCGGGACGGCGGCGGGCACGCTCGCGGCGGCGGGTGCGGAAGTACCCGGCGACGCAGCCGGGGCCGGGGCGTCCGGGGCCGGGGTGTCCGGCGGTGCGGGCGCGGCGGGCGGTGCGGCGGCGACCGCGGAGCTGACCGGACCGGTCACGACGACGGAGGTGACCTGATCGTGCTGCCGGACGGTCAGTGCGGTGGCCGCGATGGTGCTGCCGACAACGGTCAGGGCCGCGGCGATCCGGATGCCGGAGGCAAGTCCGGGGCGGGCGGTGCGGGTGGGCATCGGGCGGTTACTCCTTCGCGTGCTACTTGGCGGGTGTCGTCGATGAACGTGGCGTCGGGGGTGAATTCGGTGCTGCCGCAGCCGGTTCGAAGACCCCCTCCAGGTGCCAGACACCGGTGAAGCCGTTGAACGGCCCGCCGACGATCAGGCTCGTCCACTGCAGGGTGAACGCGTGCGTGGCCGTGTCGTAGGTGCCTGTCGCCTGTGGTCCCTGCGGTGTATCGGACCGGGGCTGGTCGAACCATTTCTGTGCCACCCAGTCCCAGACCTTCTGCACCTGTTCGCTTCCGGCAACCTGGGCGTCCTGCTTCTCCGGCGGCTTCGGGGCGCCCTGGTTGAATTCCTGGTCGTTCCAGGAGGCGCCCCACGACGACAGGTCGGCGGTCAGCGTGCCGCCGGAGTTCAGCACCGTCGGCGGCGGCACCGAGCGCCCGGTCTGCGGGTCGACCGGATTGGTCGAGACGCCGAACTCCACCGCGAAGAACTTGGTCGGCTTCGTAATCGAGGCCGCCAGCGAATTACCGCTGGCGAAACCGGGATTCGGCTCGCCCTGGAACGAGTCCGTGCGCAGCCCGCCGGCGGTACCCGGATCGAGCAGCGTCGTCGCTCCGCCCTGCGCGGACGAGTCGCCGTTGGGCATGTACGGGCCGCCCTCGGGCGTGCCGCCCGGCTGGACCATCCGGAACCAGGTGCCGGAGACCGAATCTCCGTGCGCGCCTCCGGGGGTGAATCGCAGCAGACCGATCAGCGGCTGGGGATCGTTCGCCGGTGGCGCGGGGGCGTGCGAGGAGCATCCCGATACGGCCGATACGAGCAGGGCTATGGCGGCCACCGCCATCGTGGTGCGCATCCTCATGGTGTTTCTCCTGCGTGGATCGGCGAGACTGCCCGGCGGCGGATTCCGGCCGCAGCGGCCGCGAGTGCGAGAACCCCGGGGATCAGATAGCACCAGCCCAGGCCACGGAATGCGGTGAACCCCAGGGGTTTGGTCGTATCATTCAGTGCCACAACGGCATCGAAGTGATCGACGTTGTCGTTCATGGCGCCGACCAGAGCGGCGAAGCGGGCGGTCATCGGCTGCCAACGCGATTCCAGGGCGGTGACGCCGGACAGGCCGGCGTCCGGATGGGCGGTGCGCACGGCGGTGACGTACCGCCCGTCGAGCTCGCCGTCCGCGGCGACCAGGGTGATGAAGTACCCCTGCAGCGTGCGCACCTGCTCGTGTGTCAGCAGTGGGCGGAAGCCGTCGATCACCGGTTGCGCCGCCGAGGCCGCCGGAAACAGGCCGCCGGCAATCGGAATCACGATCAGGGCGAGCGCGGCGGCACCCGCGAGTATCCGCGGACCCGCCGCCCGCCGCCCGTCCGCGGCTCGCCGGAACCCGAAAATGCCTGCGCCCAGCAGGATCACACCCGGTAGTGCCAGCAGCCAGGGCAGGGCGCCCAGGGCGGGCAGCGCCGCCAACCGCTGGTAGTTACCGCGCTCGGCGTCGATCGAATCGATCATCGTGGTGATATCGGACCGAATGCCGGGATAGTCCCCCACAAACTGGTCGACCCGGTCGTAGCGGCCGTTCTCCAGTCCATGCGCCTGCAACGTGCGGACATCGGAGTACGCACCGTCGAGCACCCGGATGTCGCCGCGGTAGTCGGCGCTGCTCGACGGGGTCATATAGGGGCCGAAGGACTCGATCATCGCCTGCGCCTTGACGGCCCGGGGAAACATGCCGGTGACGATCGGCGCGGCGATCAGCAGCACACCGAGCACCGCGATGATCACGAACGGCCACCGCGTCCTCGCGCGCGGTGCCGTCTCGACGGCCGAGACGAAGTCCGTATAGGCCGGCAGGCCCGAGAGCCGTTCCGTCACAGCCGAATCCGTTTCCGGCCGGCGATGGCGTCGGCCTTGACGAACACCCCGGCCGCCACCACGGCGAGCGCGATCAACGCGGGGACGACCCAGTCGGGTAGGTGCCGGTGCCGGGGCAGCTCGACGGTCCGGCTCGCCAGTGCGGGAGAGATCCCCGGTGCCGGGGCAGCGGCCTGAGCGGTCGGAACCGCGACGACACCGGGCTGCGCCGGTGCGGGGGCGGCCGCGTGCGGAGCCGGCCCGGGCGGCTGGGCCGCAACCGATCCCGGCGCGGCGGGCACCGGCGCGGCGGCCGGTCGCCGGCTGCCTTGATACCGGCCCGCCAGATGCCACAGTCCGGTGAAGTTGTTGAACGGGCCACCGACGATCTGACTGGTCCACTCGATCACGAAATTTCCTGCGCCGTCGATGGTTCCGTGCACGGGGCTGGTTTTGCCCGGCAGCCCGCCGCCGGGTTTCGGTGCACCCTGGTTGAACACCTGGTTATTCCACGTGACGCCCAGACTGCTCAGATCGCCGGTCAACTGCCCGCCGTCGGCGAACAGTCGCGGTAACCCGGCGGCGGCCCCCGTCTGTGGATCGGTCGGATTGGTCGCCGTGGCGAAATCGACGCCATAGAAACGGACCGGCGTCGTCACCCGTCCCGAACGCGCGTTGCCGGCCGGATCGAATGCGGCTGCCAGTTGCGGCTGGAAGCTGCCGCTGATCAGACCGCCGTCGGTGCCCGCCGAGAGCGGGGTCACCGTCCGATCGCTGCACCGCGAATCGCTGTTCTGCAGGTAGGGGCCCGCGTCATTACCGGTGGGCAGAATCATCCGGAAGAAGCTGCCGGTCGCCGCGCCGTTGGCGCAGACGCCCGGCGCAAGCGCGAACAGCCCGTCCAGCGGCGCCGGTGCGGCATGGGCGAGCGGGGCCGCAACCGCTGTGATGCCCAAGGCAGCGGCCGCGGCGAAGAAACGGGAGTAGATCGGTCCCATGAGCTGTCCTCGGTCGGCAATGCAGAGATTTCCGCTGTGGTGCGGCTACCTCATCGCAACCTGAACGGCGCCGATTGTCGCGTGTTGGACTCACGGTGACCGCAACTGCAGTTCCGCGGCTACACCAGCACCGGCCACGAATACACCGCCGGCACACCGGACCGCCGCGCTCGGCCAGAACGAGGGATATTTCGACGCCTGGTTCGACGAGGAGGCGTCCGCGCACGTGAAGATCATCCACTATCCGGGCCGGAACACCGGCGACCCGGATGCCGCACAGACCACCCAAGGCGTTGGCGCGCACAAGGATTACGGATTTCTCGCGCTGCTGCAGCAGGACGAGGTCGGCGGCCTGCAGGTGCTGGGACCCGCCGGGGGGATCGACGCGGCGCCGGTGAGCGAGCTTGATACCCCGCTACCAGAGGTCACCGCCGACCAGTACGTAGAGGAACGGCACCAGCGGAATCAATCCGAAGATCGCCCAGACCAGCTTGGCGCCGCCCGTCAGATCCCGGCGTGCGGCCAGATTCACCCACATCAGGATCACCGCGAGCGGGTGCAGAAAGCAGACGAGCAGTTCGATGAGCTTCTTCACACCTCCGTCATACCCGAGAATCCGCGGTACCGCCGTGGTTGCCATGTCGCCGGCACAGCACCGTGTCAACGGCCGGGTTGCGTAGACCACATTCGTATCGAACCTCGCCCGTGGTAGCGAGGAACAGGGATCGTCAGTGCGGATGGTTGTGTACGTAGCGGGCGCGCTCCGCGGCGGTGGCGTGCAGGACTCCGGGGGCATCCAGGTCGGGGGGCAGGCCGTGCTGGACCAGCCGATGGGCACGGTTGGGGGCCATGTAGGCCGCACAATAGAACAGAGCGAGGATCAGCGCGAGCAGGGTCATGGCGCCACGCAGCCACAGCGCTCCGGGAAAGAGTAGAACGAACGCCGCGAAAATCGGCAGGAACGGGACCATGCCGCGGACGAGATGTCTTGTGTATGCATGTTTTCCGGTCAGGTCCCTGAGTACCCAGTCGCGCAGGTCGTCCGGCATCGGGCGGCCGACCGTATATCCGAGCCACTCGACCAAGGTTGGGTGGCAGCGCTGGCAAGTCATGATCCGCTCCTCTCGGCGGTTTCGGGTTTCCACTTCGAGAGTGCGCCCGCCTCGAGTCCCCGGGTAGACGGCACTCTTCTATGCCGCCATAGCCCAGTTCTATGAGTGGAGTCCGGTCTCGAGCACACCTGGTGCGTGGCTGCTTCGCGCCAAGTTTGCGGTCCGGCTGGGCGCATGGCAGCTCTGGCTGATCAAATAGAGCCGGACCACCGTGATCCCGCGGTCACCGATCCGATATCGAGCAGGTCCGCACCGATGACCAGGGAGATTTCCTCAATGAGGTTTGCGCACAGCGCGGTGGTGATGGCCCTTGCGGCCGGACTGTCGGCCCTCGTGAGCACTGCGCCTGCCCACGCGCAGCCCCCGCACGGCGACCACTATGTGGCCCTGGGCAGTTCATATGCCTCGGGCCCCGGGCTCGCCCCTCAGCTCGACACGAGGTGTGGGCGCTCGGGCGTCGACTATCCCCATCTCCTAGCGCAGCGAATCGGCGCCGTTCTGACCGACGTCACCTGCAGTGGCGCGGTAACGGCCAACATTGTCAGCCGGACCCAGCGCACCCGCAGCGGCGGGATCGTCCCCCTGCAGATCGGCGCGGTCACCCCCGACACCACCCTGGTGACCATCAGCATCGGCGGCAACGATCTGAACCTGATCGGGGAAATGATCGGCCGCAGTTGCCGCTCGGCCCTCACCTCCGCCGCCCCCACCGTGGCCACCGCCCCCGGCGCGGCCGTGCGCGCATTGCGGACGTGCACCGCATTCGCCTCCACGTCCGAACCGCCGGCGTCGAAGGTGACCGCGCTCGAGCACGACCTGGCGGATGTCGTCCGCGCGGTCCGGTCGAGGGCGCCGCACGCCAAAGTCCTGCTTGTGCAATATCTTTCCGTGGTCGATGCCCGCGCCACCACGTGCCCCGGCGTCGTCATGTCGCCGGCCGACGCGAACGCAACGCGGCACACCTACGACGAGCTCGTCACCGCCACCCGCGACGCCGCCGAAGCCACGGGCGCGACGAGCGCCGATATCCCCGACGCCGACCAGCACACCGCCTGCAGCCCGGCCCCCTGGGTAAACGGATTCCACAATCCGCTCACCGGAAACAACGCCTCGATCGGCACTTCGTACCACCCGAACCAGGCCGGCATGCAGGCGGTCGCCGACCGGCTGGCCGACTTCGTGTCTCACGATGAGACCCTGCTCCCAGCCGTTGACGGTGATCCTCACCTACTGGCACCCCTCGCGGCTCGCACCGGTCAGTGAGTGGGCAGGGCGGTTGCATCCCCTGGTCACGCCGCGCGCCGCTCAGCTCGCACGCGTTTGATGTTCTCGTAGGCGCGGGCCAGACATTCCGAGATTGCGGCATAAGTTCCCCCCATAGTTCGAGACTGTCTCATCCACCATTACCAGACCGATTGGACAGTTCAATTCGGGCGACCGCCGCCCCCTCAACGATGCCCTCCACTGGGAAAAGTTCAACGCCTGAGCGAAGAAGGGGCCGACGCCGATCGGCCGGAGCGTCGGCGGTTCAACGGCAAATTCGAGAATTCGATTCCCGCGGTGGCACGCCGCCGGCGTCGGTGAAGGGTTCGGCTAGAACACGCAACCCGATCAGGTGCTGTGCGTGAGCGTCGAGTGATATGTCCTCGGCGGAGGCCGGCAGCCAGTCCCGAACGGGCATCGCCTTGCCGTCGTCATCGAGAGCGACGACGACCGCCAACCCGTGCGCTGCGAGTTCGGGTTGATCGCGGTGCGGGCCAGCCGAGGTCACATGCACGCTCACATGCATACTGCGCGGTCCGGTGTGGATGAGTCGGGCGGTAACTTCGACGACGTGGCCGATCAGGATCGGGCGATAGAACCGGATGCCACCGAAATATGAAGTAATGACATGTCGCGCAGCCCAGTCGGCGCCGCACACGTAGGCGGCCTCGTCGATCCATCGCATGATGTTCCCGCCGTGGACCTTGCCACCCCAATTGATGTCCGAGGGCGATGCCAGAAACCGGAGTGTGGCGCTGGGCGCGGTGCCGGCCGCGGTGTATTCCTGCGCAGCCATCGCGTCCTCGATCTGTTTGCGTACCGCGATCCGGGACCGCGCCTGCCGCCATCGTTGTTGCTCCAGGACAGTGTTCGGCTTCCATTGTGGCACTTGGACAGTCCGTCGATTGTCATCGATCGCCACGAAGATCGTCAGGCATTGCGCCGTCTGCACCGGTTGCACCCGAGTGGGATCGGCGGAGAAGACGGTCACCAGGATGTGCATGCTGGACCGTCCGGTGTGAACAAGATTCGCATGGAGTTCGACCAGTTCGCCGACCGCGATCGGCCGGTCCAGGTGAAGGTTGCCGACATAGGCGGTCACGCAGTAGCCGCCGCTCCAGTACGCCGCGGCGGCATAGGCAACCTTGTCGATCCATTCGAGCAGCTTGCCGCCGTCGACCGACCCGGTGATACCGGCATCGGCAGGCTTGACGAGGAATCGGTGGATCGCTTCGGAGCGCCGCCTACCCCGTTCCGTCCCTGCTGCGGGGAGGTGAGCGGATTGGAGATCGGTCGAGTTGATCAACGGTTTCATTCCGTTCGGACGAAGAACTTCAATTGATTGGCTCGACTCCGTTGTCCGGCAACATGTTAGCCGCTGGCGGCGCTACCGGCTGGTAGGGCTGAGCGCGTGCATCGCTGAGACACTGCCGCGCCGGATTCGGGCGCAGGGAGGGGAACGGCCCACGCACTGCAGGCGCGCGCCGCCGATCTCGACTCCCGTGTCAGGCAACCGCTGGCATCGAGTGGGAGATCGCAGCACTCGACGACATCCCGCCGCCGGCGCCGACCGCGTCCATGCGGCCAGCCGCATCGAATCCGGCGGGCGATCGCGCACGCGCGAGTCAGCGACCCGGCAGCCCGGTTGAGCGGCGATGATGGCGCCCTCAACACACGCGGCGCCCCCTACAACCCAACACAACCGCGTGCACCGCGCCATCAGGGACTCGAACCCCGGACCGGGGCTGGGGGCAGTCCGGCGTGTACATGTCATGTTCATCATCGCCGATCCTTGACTGTGCCACCACCGACCGTTAATATTACACCATTCAATGGTATGTAACATCGATGAATGGCCCATTCATGATGGGTCGGATTGATCTGCGGAGAGCGAATTGATTGATTGTCGCGCTACTGCAGTAGCGGTGCAATTTGAGGACAATGCCACTGCCCAATGTGTCAGTTCTGCGGTATCCGGCCATCTTGAAATTCTGGACGGTGGTCTTTCCTATATTGTTCCGATACTGCTGCGTGCTGGTGTCGACCTCGGCACTTCACTATTAAATACGGCAGAGGCAAGACTGTGTTTCCGTAATTAATCGACCAATCGGTGAACAGTTGACTCGACATTCAAAGCGTCTCCGCGGGATGATTCGGCGAATATCTTTATGGCCTCACATTCGAATCGGCATGAACGGATGAGGCCGGACCCTATTGCCGGGGTGGCTCGAGTTTGTTTCCGAAAAGGAGAGCGATGACTGTTTTAAATTGCATCTTGATTGGTGAAGGTCATGTGCTCACCAGGTCCAGCGAAATGCTGATAGCGAAAGGGCATAGGATCAGGGAAGTACTGACAGACGACACCGTAGCACGTTCCTGGGCCGTCAAGGCGGGCATTCCAAGTCGCAAACTTGACGATGCCGTGAAACTGGGCCCGGCATCAGACTGCGACCTCATACTCAGCATCGGCAACTACGCGGCAATTCCTGGCGCATTGCTGAAGTGCGCGCAGCGCATGAGCATCAATTACCATGACGGCCCCCTGCCCGAGTACCCCGGCCCGTACGCGCCGTCGTGGGCGATCGCCGACCGGGCGGCCGAATATGCCATCACGTGGCACCGGATCGGGGATGCGGCCGGTGGCGGCGACGTACTCAGGCATGCGCCGGTGCCGATCGAGCCTGGCGATACGGCCCTGTCGCTGGGCCTGAAATGCGACGAAGCGGCCGTCATGAGCCTCGCCGAACTGATCGACGAAATCGCCGAAGGCCGCGAAACTTTCATTCCCCGGGACCCCGCCGCGCCCCGCGGCTTCGCCCCGCGCACTCAGTTCCCCGCCGAAGGGCTCATCGACTGGCAACGGGATACCGACGATATCGTCGCCCTGGTACGCGCCTGCGATTACGGTCCTTCCGGCAGCAGCCCGTTGGTGTGGCCCAAGGTGAACCTCAGCGGTCGCTTCATCGCCGTCCGCGAGGCATGCCCCGGCGCCATGACCGGCGCTACAGCGCCGGGCGAGGTCGTCGCCTGTGATGACGTATCGGGCTTACAGGTCGCCACAGCCTCCGGCACCGTTCACCTGACCCGCCTGAGCACCCTGGAAGGTGAGGCGCTCTCCGCAGACGACATCGCGGCGGTCGGCGGCGTTGCGCCCGGCATGATCCTGGATACTCCCGACGACGGCCCCGAGACCCGGATCACGCAGGCAGGCGCCGCCGCTTCCAGGGCCGGCACGTACTGGCACGCCCGCCTGACGGGCAGCGATCCGTACCGCTTTTCCTGCACCGCACCTGGTTCGCCGGGCGACCATAGTGCCGCGCCCGTCACCGCACGTTGCCGCGTGGCGGTCGCCGGCACAGGCGGGATGTCCGCTGCGGCCCGGCTCGTCGGCGCATGGTGCACATTCCTGAGTCGGGCGACAGCCGAGCAGGATATTCATATCGCGGTGGCAGCGCCGCTCGATGGCATGGAAGTCGGCTATCGCGCCTTGTTCGCTTCCTGGCTGCCACTGCGAGCGCGCATCGACGCAGAAATGTCTATTGCCGACAATCTGCGGGCGATCGGCCGCGAGTTCAGCGCCGGCCAGGAAGTGGGCTGGCTTCGACGCGACCTCTTTGGCCGTGATGAAGCACTCAGGCAGCTATGGGCCGGCGGCGAGCTGATGTCCGACGTGTTGATTTCCTGGGGCGGCAGCGTATCGACCCCAGCGGGCCCTGCGCCGGCACTCGAGCTAGCCATCCAAGAATGCGGCGAAATGGTCGAGTTCCGCTACGCCGCGACGCGCATCTCTCGTGCGGATGTCGTGCGGCTGGCGGAGCAGTTCAGCGACTGGTGCGACCGGCTTGCGCCGATCGCGAGCCGGCCCCTGGCATCGGCGGACATCATGTCGGTGCGAGAGCGTCGGACGCTGATCGAGGAATTCAACGCCACCGGTGACGGCACCATGCTGGGGCATTGCCTGCACCAGCTCTGCGAACGCGCCGCTGACATCCACGCCGGTAACGTGGCCTTCCTCTGTGCTGACACCGCACTGACCTATCAAGAGCTCAATGCCGACGCTAATCGCCTGGCCCACGTCCTGCTGGATCGAGGCGTCGGACGCGGCGACCTGGTCGGCGTGGCCGTGGATCGTTCGATCGACTTGGTCGTCGCGCTGCTCGCTGTGCTGAAGACGGGCGCCGCATACGTGCCGATCGACCCGGGCTTCCCGGCAGAGCGTATCCGTCAGATGATCGAGGACGCCGCTCCGAAGCTAGTCCTCACCCGGACCGCGACGCCGGAGAACCTCGCCGCCTGGGGCAGTCTCTGTCTGAGCCTGGCCGAGGCGCGGGCGGTCTCGCACAGCGCCCGCAACCCAGACGCGGACGGGCGGCCCGGTGACCTCGCATACGTCATCTACACCTCTGGTTCGACCGGCAGGCCCAAGGGCGTCGAGATCAGCCACGATGCGTTGTGCAATTTCCTGTCCTCGATGCGGCAGCGGCCGGGCTGCGGCGAGGCCGACCGGCTGCTGGCCGTCACCACCATTTCCTTCGACATCGCGGTGCTGGAGCTGTTCTTGCCGCTGCTGTCCGGCGCCACGACGGTCATCGCCCAGGCCTACGAAGCCGCCGAAGCCGGCGCTCTGCTCGGGCTGATGAAGCGCCATGCGGTCACCATGATGCAAGGCACGCCCGCCACCTGGCAGTTGCTGCTGGATTCAGGCTGGCGCGGCGAGCCCAGGCTGGCGAAGATCCTGTGTGGTGGCGAAGCTCTCCCGCGTCAGCTGGCCGATCGCCTGCTCGCCTGCGGCGAGTCGGTGTGGAACATGTACGGCCCTACCGAGACGACCATCTGGTCGAGCGTCTGGCAGGTGCAGGCAGCTGGCGAGGTCGTCGTCGGCACCCCGATCGCCAACACCCAGCTGTACGTGCTGGGTACGGACCTATCACCGGTGCCGCTCGGCTTTCCTGGCGAGCTGTGCATCGGCGGGGTCGGCGTGGCGCGCGGTTACCACAACGATCGCGCGCAAACTCAGTCCCGTTTCGTCGGCAACCCGTTCCACGCGGGCACCCTCTACCGCACGGGCGATCTGGCCCGGTTCACCGGAGCCGGAAAGCTGAGTGTGCTCGGGCGTAACGATGGCCAGGTCAAACTGCGCGGCTTTCGGATCGAGCTCGGCGACATCGAGTCGGCCATCACGAGCCACGAGGACATCGCCCGCGCCGTGGTGGCCGGCCGCAACGAGCGGCTGGTCGCCTACTGCGTGCGTGCCCCGGGCGAGCGGGCGGTGGCCACGCTCGGTGACCTGCTGCGCCCGTGGCTGGCGGAGCGCCTGCCCGCCTACATGGTCCCGGCATTCTTCGTCGAGCTGGACGAATTCCCGCTGACGCCCAACGGCAAGGTCGATCGCAAGGCACTGCCGGACCCGGTGGCAGGGATCATCGCCACGGCCAGGCCTGCCACCGAACTGGAGCGGGACATCCTGGCCGTCTGGTCGGGCGTCCTCGGCCACGACCGGATCGGCGTCAACGAGAACTTCTTCGAGATCGGCGGCGATTCCCTGCGTGCCGTCCGGGTTCAGGCGGAGCTGGAGAAACTGCTCGAGCGGCCGGTACCGGCGCCGAAGCTTTTTGAGCACTTCACCGTCCGCGCCCTGGCGGCGGACCTGGCCGGCGATAAGAGGGCCGGCCCGGAAACGGCGCCCCCGCCCCGCCGCGCCGACGACGAGGACATTGCCATCATCTCCATGGCATGCCGGCTCCCGGGCGGGGTGAGCAGCCCGGAAGAGTACTGGGAGTTGCTCGAGCGTGGCGGCGACGGGATCGTCGACGTACCGAAGGATCGCTGGGACGCCGACGCACTGTATGACCCCGACCCGGAAGCGCGCGGCAAGTCGTACTGCAGCCGAGGCGGTTTCATCAGCTCCGTCGACATGTTCGACGCGCCGTTCTTCGGCATCTCGCCGCGTGAGGCACGGGCGCTGGACCCGATCCAGCGCCTGACCCTGGAGACCTGCTGGGAAGCGTTCGAGCGCGCGGGCTACACCACCGAGCAGCTTCGCGGCAGCCAGACCGGCGCGTTCATCGGGGTCGGGAAGTTCTCGGCCTACCACGACTACGGCGTCAACGTCGCGGGCGGCCTGGCCGATCTGGACGGGTATGTGGGTCCCGGCTCGGCCGGCGGCACTACTTCCGGGCGTGTGTCCTACGTGTTCGGTCTCGAAGGCCCCACCATGACCGTGGACACGGCGTGCTCCTCCTCGCTGGTGGTCACCCATCTGGCGTGCAACTCCTTGCGCCTTGGCGAGTGCGATCTGGCTGTGGCGGCCGGCGTGAGCCTGATGCTCTCACCCGATCTGCATGTGGAATTCAGTCGCCTGCGGGGCATGTCGCCGGACGGCCGCTGCAGGTCCTTTTCCGCCGACACCGAGGGCACCGGCTGGGGCGAGGGCGCGGCCGCGGTGCTGCTCAAGCGACTGTCCGACGCACAGCGGGACGGCGACCACGTGCTGGCCGTGCTGCGGGGCACCGCCGTCAACAATGACGGTCGCACCGCGAGCCTGACCACGCCGAGCGGCCCCGCCCAGCAACGGGTCATCCGCGCGGCCCTCGCCGTGTCGGGACTGCAGCCGGGCGACATCGACTACCTGGAGGCCCACGGCACGGGCACGAGGCTGGGCGACCCCATCGAAGGCGCGGCCCTCGCGGCGGTCTTCGGCGGTAGCCACACCGATGAGGATCCGCTGTGGGTCGGTTCGGTCAAGTCCAACCTGGGCCACACCCAGGCGGCCGCGGGCCTGGCCGGGGTGCTCAAGGTCGTCCTGGCCATGCAGCACAACGTGCTGCCCCGCACCCTGCACGTCGCGGCCCCCACCCCGGCGGTGGACTGGGAAAACGCCGCAATGGCGCTGGTACAGGAGGAACAGCCCTGGCGGCCGAGCGGCAAGCCACGCCGGGCCGGCATCAGCTCATTCGGCATCGGCGGCACCAACGCGCATGTGATCGTCGAGGAACCCCCGAGGCGAGCCGCAGCAGACAGAACGCCGGCTCCGCTGCCGCCCGCGGTACCGGTCCTGGTGTCCGGGCATACCGACGTGGCGTTGCGTCAGCAGGCCGAGATCCTGCACCGGCAACTGGGCCAGAGCATTGCGGACCGCCTCGGGGATGTGGCCTGTTCCCTGGCGACCACCCGCAGCCATTTCCGCAGGCGGCTGGTGCTGATGGTCGAAGACCGTGCTGAACTGCTGGACAAGCTGGCCTCCTTGGCCCGAACCGGCGAGCCGCCGGCCCACGCTGTCCGCACTGACAACGAGGCCGATGAATCCCGGCTGGCCGTGCTGTTCACCGGCCAGGGCAGTCAGCTCCCCGACATGGGCAAGGACCTCTACCAGGTATATCCCGTCTTCCGCAGGTCGCTGGACGAGATCGCGGCTCAGTTCACCGACCTGGAAAGGCCCCTGCTCGCCGTGATGTGGGCCCATCCCGGCAGCGCCGATGCCGCATTGCTCCATCGCACGGACTTCACCCAACCCGCGATTTTCGCCCTGGAAGTGGCGCTGTGGCGACTGTGGCAGAGCTGGGGTGCACAGCCGGAACTGCTGCTCGGCCACAGCTTCGGCGAGATCGCGGCCGCTCATGCAGCTGGGGTATTCGATCTGCCCGACGCCTGCCTGCTGGTAGCGACGCGCGGTCGGCTGATGCATGCCCTGTCCAGCGGTGGCGCCATGGCGTCGCTGGAAGTCGGCGGCGCCGAAACGGAATCGGCCATCGAGGCACTGGGGCGAGAATACGGTTATCTCACCTCCAAATGGATGGCCGAGCAGATGGTGACCGCGGCCCGCTGGCGCGGCGCCAGGGCCTCGGTGTACCGCTTGCCGTTCGTCGGCGCCTCGGCCGGTACCGGCCATTTCCGGCTCGACCGCGGCGACTTCCTCCATAACCTGATCGCCGGCGGTATCGCCATGGGCAGTTTCCCGTCGCTCAACGCTGATCTCTCGATCGTGCTGCCGGTCGATTACCTGTGCAAGACCATCGCCGACGTGATGACCAGCGATCTGACGCGAATCGGCCAGGACTGGGACTTCATCAACCCCCAGGCGCCGAGCCTGGACGATTTCTTCGAGATGATGGGTACTGCCGGCGGCCGGGTGAAGATCGTGCCCTTCGATGAGTGGCGGCAGCGGGCGCTGGCCTACGCCACCGCGCATCCGAAGAGCTCGCTGGCCCGCATCGCGGCCGTGGTGGACGGCCTTACGCAGGAAAGCATGACGCGCATGTTCGGCGGCTCGCCGATGGGTAATCACGTCTTTGGCGGCGACCATTATCCTTGCCCGCCGATCGACGGGCAGTTCGTCCGGAACTACCTGGACCGCATCAACCTCGCGTAGGACGGTCGCTACCACGCTGGGCAGGCGGCGCAGCAAGCCGTGCCACGCCTACCGGATGATGTCGTCCACTGCATACAACCCTCGCCCGCCGAATATGCTCGCGATTGCGCTCTACCCGCCGTCACTGCACCGTAGGTCGTTGTCCGTGTGGCAGATCCACATCGTGGGGCCTCCACCGGGCTGCGGCTCCTCGGTGAAGGTCCCACTCGATCGATCGGTCGATTACGCGGTGATTCGCTCGGGACGGGTCAGGGCCGCTTACGTCCGAGTTGTTCGTGGGCGGCGACGAATTGACCGGCCGTGATCGCCGCTATCGTCGAAATATCCAGTGCCAGACAGAAACCGGTAACGATCTCGGCCAGGCGACGAGCCTTGCCCGCCCCGGCGCAACCCAGCGCCGCCAGGAACGCCTGCTGCTGAGGCAGCCCGGTACCACCACCCACGGTGGCGACCAGCAAACTCGGCAAAGTCAGGGTGACCAGCAGCGAATCACCCTCGAACCGGCTCGTGATCATCGCCGTGCCCGACTCGAACACACTCGCCGCATCCTGACCGGTCGCAATGAACATCGCGGCCAGCACATTGGCCGCATCCACATCGGACCCCAGCGCACCGCTGTGCCAGGCCGCCTCGGCGAACACCCCGATCATCCGGTGCAGGGCCTCGGGAGTGGTCTTGAGAACGCCTTCGATCGCCGCACGGGTCAGCACTGTCTCGGCCACAACCCGGTAACCACGACCACCGAGGGTGTTCAACTGCGCGGCCTTCTTGTCGTTGGCCATATTCGCCTCGATAACGAACCACAGCACCGCCACACCGGCCAGTTCGTCGACATTGTCCAAGATCCAGCCACACGCGTTCCAGGTGGTCGCCGAGGTCATATTCTGGCCGGTCGCATCACCGGTCTCATAACAGAACCGGACATGCACATCGCGCCCGATCTGCACCGTATCGACCTCGAGCAGACAGGCATGGTGCGAGGCTTCGCGCACCCGCGCGGACAACTGCTCCATCTGGCGGGGCACCCACGCCGCGAAACGCGCGGCCTCCTCGATCGAACCGAAACCGAACCCCGGCACCCGGGTCATCCGCTGGCGCAACACCCGGGTCACCACCCCGCCGGACTCGGTCATCGCCCGCGCACCGCGTGCGGTCGAGGCCAGCACCGCACCCTCCACCGTGGCCATCGGGGCGATTATCGGCCCCCGCGCATGCTCACCGGCGAACAACAACGGCCCGGCCAACCCGACGGGCACCTCGATCGTGCCCACGAAATTCTCGATATTCCCGCGCACCGACTCCGCCGACACACCCGGCTCACGCAGGGCATCCAGCGAGGCCCCGGACACAGTGCGGAACCACTCCAACCGTTGCGCGCGAGCCTGTTCGGTGTATTCCCCAAGCCCGGGCATCTTCTCGACCACGGACTCTTGCTCGACTACTGGATTGGCTGCCATTTCGTACTCCAAGTCGGAATCGATTGCCAGTAAGAGGGGGCGCGCACGACGGCGGGCGCGAAAAGAGGGTATCCGCCCGGACTTGACCCGGCAATCGGAGAGCTTTTTCGGTGCACCACCGTGGCCGGCGGGCGCCGACCATTCCGCTACCGGCGAGCACTCGCAGAATCGTTGTACCGATGCGATATTCGACGGCAATCCGAACGGTACGTGCACTCGGACCCGCCGATGGCGCGTGCGATCGTGGAGTGAACGGCAGTCACCGCTGCCGCGGTCACGGCGTGCGGGCCGCCATCAGCAGTGCCCGGGCGTGACGCACCTCGGGGATGCACCTCAGCAGGAAAAGGGATCACCTCTGACCTGCGGCTTGTCATTGGGTGGGCCGCATGAGGCACTATTCCAAGGACGCCGTACAGGGGCGAGACCTTCGGCATCTGGTTGACCTGGTGACGGTGCTGATGAAACAGCAGGTCACAGCACCGCGTCCCCTTCCCTACGTACACAAGCTGTCGCAACGACCGTCCATGGACACGCTTGGATCTGCGCTGGCGGAAGCGTACCGAGACGGAGCATCTGTTCGCGTACTGCGGCGACAGTTCAGTCTTAGCCAAGGCAGTGTGCTGAAGCTGCTTGCCGAGCATGGTGTGGAGACGAGGCAACAGGGACTCAGCGATGAGCAGCTACCCACCGTGGTAGCGCTCTACCAAGAGGGAGAAACCCTCCTCCAGTTGGCTGAGCAGTTTAGTGTGGCCCCACACACGGTGCGAAAAGCATTGATTAAGTGTGGGGTTGGGATACGACCTGGAGGACGGTGGGGGCGGAAACGCACATGAACGCCCTACACCCCTGTCGCGGCTCATAACCGTTTGAGTGGTCGACTATTCACAAGCGCTCACCCGAACAAAGAGCACTAACGAGGTTCAACCATTCTTTGTTATAGTAAAATATACAAGAATATGGATCACAGACCCGACGAGCCTATAAGTACAGGCACATCAACCACGCAACAACCCACGCAGGCCGATCAGCTTACTTTAGGTGAAACGAATATCACCCCCGCCGACTTCGACCAGCTGGTCACATCCGTTGTCTACGAACTTGGCAGAGGTACCACCGAGCAAGCTATTCGTGACCTTCTTGTAGACAATCATGTTGCTTCCTGGCAGATCGACCAGATCGTGCGTACTGCACTTGAAAGACAGACTCAATCAGTGTCAGCATCTCATGCAGCCATTGCTCCAGACGCCTCCACCCCGCCCCAGGTCCAAGGCCGCACCATCCTCTTTAGCGGTCGTCTCAGTCGTCGCGGATTCTGGATTGGACATATATATGTCTCCGGCATTTTTTGGCTTCTTTATCTTGCGCCCTACTGGATTGGCGAGCTGCTTACGAGGGCGGGAAACGGATATCCGTTGTCGAATCCGTGGTCATTTACATGGTTCGTTCTTGTGCTAGCGGTCACAGCAACGCTCGGCCAGTCAATCCTGGTCCGAAGAGCGCATGACAGCCAGGAGATGGCCGATGATGCTTCCGTCTATCTTGTTGGCGGTGACCGGTTTACTCTTCGCCTCAACCCCTACTGGCGCGCAGGCGACAAAGGCGTCAATCGCTATGGCCCTCCTATGAACTCGCTCCATCCCCTTGTGATTTTAGGGCTGCGCCGACCACCAGTTAGCGATGCTCAGACTAAGGGTGGAAAGAAGAATTAGAGCCTTTCGGCCCACGCGAAGAAATTATTCTCAGTATGCCAAGGGAGCTCACGCCGAGGAGTCGTATTACTTTCGTTGTTCCTCGGCGCGAGCCCCTCGTGATCCGTAGCGCTAGCAGTGCACAGGGTTTGCGTGGAGGAAATCCCAGTTCACTGGCAGTTCGTAGCCGGTGACTTTATCCACGGCTTTACCTTCGACGATGTCGACGACAAGCTTACCGGCGTAGCAAACGCGGCGCCCGAACTCTGGATTACCCACCCCACCATGGTAGGTCGCGATGTTAAGGGCGCACGCCATGTTCGCAATGGCTGCGGCCGGGTCAATGAATTTTAGCGGTCCCGGTGTAACCGCTAATGCGTCACTGAGCGAATTATAGACATCGGCACTCGCGCAATCGGCGTTGAAGTCTTTCGGATGCTGCTGTTGTGCTAGTGGCGCGGGGGTTGAGCCACCGCCGCCTGTCGTTGGATGCCCGTCGATCACGACGTTGACCTCCTGGTTGAACAAGCCGGATTGGGTCATGTGAGCCTGGTCGACGCATTGACCACTGACGTTGTAGACACCATTCGGAAATGGCCCGATTCTCCCAGAACCGTTGCCGAACAAGTCGAGCGAGAACCTCCCGCTACGTCCTCCGGCGTACAGTTCACAGTAGGTTGGATGATACTGATTCACCCCCACACCGCGGGCGATGACCTGCACGTTGATGTACCCGCCGGGTGCTGTTGAGACGTTGACCGATCCCGCATCTTGAGGTGCGGTGACGAATGGGACACTGTCGGCATGTGCGGCCGGTGCCGCTAGAAATCCTGTCGTTGCAACGAGTGCCACACCTACTGCCACTGACGCTCCGAGCCATATTGCTTTCATTAAGTAATGTCCTCATCTTGGAGTGCCCGACCAAGATGAAGCTTACGACCTCTTTGGGTATTCCGATACGGCCGCGAGAATTGTCAGTGCATTTCGCTCCTACTGCGGTTTCCCAGTGTCAGTACTGATCATGAATTCTGGCGAACGACCTGCTAGGACGGGCTGGCGAGAGCTGTCAGGTGGTGCGGGGTGAAAATCGGGGAAGTAGTCTTGTCTAGCACCCTGTCGACTGCCAAGTGTGACGCGCGGTTCTCGTGCCCTGCTCGGTGTCACTCGTCCCTTTCAATACGGTCGCTAGCTGGAACATCCTCCGGGCTCCGATTTTGTTGACAAATTGCTCGGATTTGGCTAAATCGATGTCCATCAGATCCGGACAGATCGCCCGCCGACAAGGGTCATTGGTACTCAATGTTGGTTGAACTGCCCCTTGGCACGGTGTTGGTAAGTGCTCTACGGTTATGTGGCTCAAATCGCGCGTCGGGAGCGATCCGCCTTTTGCACTCAAGGACAATAAATGGTTACAAAAAAGGTCAGGGCATTGACGCGGGTTCGTTCGATGGCCCTTGCAGCCGCGCTGGCACTCGCCCTAGAGTTATTCAGTTTCACGCCAACTGCGGCGGCTGATCCCGGCTACGCAAGGGGATCGGCGCAGCAGTGGGCACTTGCCAATGTGCATGGCTCACACAAGTATTCCGAGGACTGCACCTGGTACGTTTCACGAGCACTCTGGGCAGGAGGCATGGCCAAAACCCCGGACTGGACAGATTCATCATTCGATCTCGGTAGGGTCGCCTCGGTGAAGCAGCCTGGCGGTCCCACCAAGACGGCCGCCGCTCCGGACTACTTGAAGAACTATTTATTGGACTCTCATCAGGCCACGATCCGAGAACTCAACTGGCGCGTCAATAATATTCCTGATGCACAGATTGGCGATCTGATCGGCTACGACTGGGCGAAGAACAGTCATAGCGGCCGGCCGGATGGCATCATCGATCATCTGATGATCATAACCGGCTTCTCCGGGCAGTATCCGCTGCTCTCCGGGCATACAAATGATGTATCGAATCAAGGCTGGACGTGGAGCGAAGCCAGTAACGATTGGATCGAGCACGCTGATACAGTGACGCACAATGCTCCCCGCGTCTACTTGATCCATATTACGAGATGAATTACTATTATGTACACCTATGTGCGAACTAGCTTCATCACCAATTCATGCCGATACCGACGTCACATGGCTACTGACATTTGTCCGGTACGGTGTGGGATGCCAAAGTCTGTCGCCGCTTGATCCCGGTATTGTTTGGATCGGCGATGGTCGCGCCATCGACTTTCGATCGGCGCTCATCGAGGTAGCGATTATCCTGCTGTTGGTTTTGGTAGTACCGCTGTCTGCACGCATTGGCCGTGTCGCCCGCGGAGCGGTGATGGTGGCGGGTGCTGTCTTTGGGGCAGTACCCGCCATCTATGCCGAGAGACGGGGCGCGGTAACCCTTGCTCTTGTGTGGAGTCTCTGCCTTGCCGCATTAGTCATTTTTTCAGTGCTGATGCAGCGCAGGAAAAGCAGTAGGTTGTAAACACCCCGATGTGGAGGCCCCACACCTTTACCCCAACACGTCGATCCACTGGAAGATCCCGTAGGGGTCGTCCTCGATCTCATCGAGCAGAACCTTCAGCGGACCGGAGAGACCGTCAGTGCCGTACTCCTGCCATTTGGTGTCAGGGTTGGCAAAATACAGCGACCATGCCAGGTCACGGCCGGCATCACGGTCATAGCGCAGCTGTGCGAACGGCTGAATAATCCAGTCCGTACCCTCCTGTGGGTCGCTGGGGATGTGAGCCTCAAGGATAGTGATGGCGCTGCCGGTCGACTTGGCGATCAGACGCTGGAATCCCTCGTCAGTTTCCGGAATGGCCTGGACGCACCAGCGCTCGACAGCTTCAAGGGCGGCTGGCGGGATGGGTGAGGACTGTTGTGGCTTACTTATTGCCACCATCTTGATCAGCTTCCTTATCATCCATTTCTAGGCGCATAGTGAAGACAATCGGAACGTCAGGAAGGCCAACATCCCGGCCGCGACACTGCTCATACCAATAGAGACCAGCGCAGTCGGCAGGGTTAATTTGGTTGGCAGCAAAATATTGAGATGCAGGTATGTCAGCACCGCCACCCTGAGCAATGGTAATCGGAAACGTGGCAGGATCGGCATCTTCGGCGAACGACAGCGCCATGACCTTATCAGCGTAAGCGTAGAATAAGTACGCTCTCGTATGTGCTGTAATGCCGTAGGTTTTGACGAAGTGGGGCGTAAGACCAATGTAGCCTTGCTTACTGATCGAAATATCATCGTCGTCACGCGACGCTCGATAGCACACTTCCTTAAAGTTGAATACTCCATACATATATAATCAGTTAATTATGAATAATGAAGGCTGTCAAGACTGAGTAGCGACAGGGATTACGATTTGGCGTTGTGACCCAAAGCGGATATCGTTCTGCGGCTTGACCGAATACCCGGGATCTTGTTCGCTTATCTGACACATTCTCCTTCGGCTATAACCGGATAGGCCTAAGGTTTCGACCGAACGCCGATGCCGGTTTTTGTTTATTCAACACTCCCCAGCTTGGCAAATAGCACCATCTTTATTAAAATAGCTCCAGTTGCCACCTCTACGGCATATTTATCGCCTGCGTCATTCGCTGATCCGCCAGGCAGAAACCAGTACACATGACTGATACCAATCCACTGTCACTGACGAACTATTGCCACACGCTGGTTCCGGCCTACCTGCGCGAGCATTGTGGGGTCGATCAAACAGCGGCCGACGCGATCGGGCGTGACATCTTTGCGCGAGCCGAAGCCTTCGCCGCTTTGGACCACGGCATGCGGCGCACTCTCAGTGCGCCATTCCTTGAGGAAGTGGTCACCTACCAGCCCGAAGAGGCATCACTCGAACTCAAAGCCGCAGTGACGGTCGTGGTGCGTAATAGCCTGCTCGAAACAGCACACTCAAGCGGTGCGCTCAAGGCGGGCGGCGTCAAAGCGTTGACCACACACGGGGCGATGGTGCTGGCTCGCCTGCTCACCGATGAGCGGGCTCCCGAGTCGTCGGATCACGCCGACCTGTTCACCGACCTCCCTACTCGCTATCCGCGGGCATGGGCGGCGCTGGCAGCCATTGCCGATGCGGTTGGCGGTGGCGGTGGCGGTGGCGGTGGCGGTAGCGGTGGACGACACGCCTACCGCATGCCAGATGCACCAATACCACCGATGCCGGCCATAGACGACGCGGTGGATGTGAAGCGCTCGAAGGACCATGACAGCGGCGTCATCCAAAGCGCAATTGACCCAAACCTCAACCGGCATTTGGTCGAGGGCATTACTCGGGTCATCGAGGCCGAAGTACCGATCTACGTCACGTCGCTGAGCCGGTTCTCACGAAACATGGATCGCTTGTTGTACCTGATCGAATTGCTACTGGCCCATGATATTCCGATCGTTACGACGAACTATTTGATCCGCTCCGGCGATGTGTGGGTCCGTAAGGGCCGCCTGCTGCAGCCGGACAGCTACAGCACCTCCGGCCTGGATGACCTGACGGGACTGTCCGGCAGTCACCGGAAGATCGTGGAAGGGTTGCTGGCGGGGATGCAATGAGGCAGTAGGTTCGACTGATGGCTGCACGCGAAACCTCCACCGATATCGGCTGACCGATCAGCAGACCTGCCGGGACGCTACTCGAAACTAAGGTGAGGCTCACCACCTCCTGCGAGTGATCGAGCACTTGGAGGCTACGACGCCTCGGCATCCTATGACCATAGTCACAGATGCCCGAGAGGTTCACATCCGGCAGCTAGATCGGCGGCTGTCACCTACCGTCATCGCCGAGTTGGTGGCGGCCTACGAGGCTGGAACGCCAACACCGGAGCTGTGCCGACAGTTCAGCCTGTCCAAGGGCGAGGTGCTGAACCTGCTTCGGGAGGCTGGCGTACAGATGCGACGGCAGCCGGTGACAGAGACGGAGATCACGCAAGCAGTCACGCTGCGGGACGAAGGACTCAGCTACGACGAGATCGCCAGACGACTGGGCAAGGCGCAGACGACGGTGTGGCGGGTGTTGAGCCGAGGCCGACTAACGATCCTTCCAGACAATTCCCGTAACTTCGTTTACCAGGTGAACGGCCCCCACGGAAGACAATTGAGGCCATGTGACCGATATCACGAAAAGAATGATGTGTACGCCCACACACGGCATCCTGCAGATGTAGGAGCCGAACAGCCCTTGTAGTTCAACCCCTTACCCATGAGAGGTTAACCATGGTTCGGGTACCCCAAAGACACGATTGATGGTGAAAGAACACCGGTGTAAGTAACCGGGGCTACTCTTGGCGACAGCACGCGGTCACGGAGCCGAAAGACTCCTTGGTCGGGAATCCTCCGCTCCGTAGCCACGTGATCTGCTGGGCTTGCAGATCACTAAAACTACCAACTGTCGTAGTGATGCGCGACTTGAACGCGCCCACTGCTGGGAGGAACCTCGATCAGCTCGTGCTTGGAAGCCGCCGACGGTGGCTCCGTCCGCATGCAAACTGACTGGGAGGTCAGCATGGAGGTCGAGTTCAACCAGCAGTTCTTCCGCGACTTAGAGGAGAATCTCTCCATGACCGTGGAGGTACCGCGCGACGGTACAGAAGAGGCGGCCATGCTCGCCGTCAAGGAGCAGTACATAGCCAAGACCGGCATCGAGATGGACGACGACACTCTCCGAGAGGTCGTTCGACAAGCACGCGAGCAGTAAATCAAACCTTTTGGTCAGTCACTCACTGTATTACGCGGCGAGTGACTGACCAAAGTTCGCCGCGATAGATCGTCATCCGTTTTTGCGTAAATCAGTCGAGCCGTTGGCTTGTATTGTACTTGATTCTGGAAAGGCGATGAGAACCCGATTATGGCCGCAAGCAGTGCCGGAAAATATATAGTACCGGATAGCTCAACAATAAGCGACAACCAGAACAGTATCGCCGCGCTCCGTCTTCTGGTAGCTCAGCGCAAATTGTATTCAAGGTCGAAGCGATGGCTGACCACCAGATGGATTGGCATGCTCCTCATCGCATTGGCTGCTCCGCCTATCGCCGTGGTGTGGCCAAAGTTGGCGGTCGTCACTGGTGCAACCGCAGGCTTATGGGTATTCCTCGGCCGCACTATACTTCTCAAGTTTGAGCGCGGTATCACCGAAAAGGCAGCAGCGGTACAAGAACAGTTTGACTTCACCGTATACGGCATGCCGCCCAGCGGCCAACGGTCAGAAATACCATCACGGGAAGAGATCGTCATACTGACCGGCCCTGACGACGTTATCGTGTCTATGGCAGAGAAGGAAGAGCTTCTCGACTGGTACACAATAGATACCAAGCAACGAGGCACGGTTACAGTCGCAATATGTCAGCGGTCTAACGCCGCGTACTGGAATCAGTTGCTCAAATCAACCGCACAGGTGTGGATAGTCGCACTGGTCGTTTGGACAATATTGCTTATAGCTGCCACCTTTGCCTTCAAGTTGACGTTTGCGCAGTTCTTCCTTGGGATGGCGCTCCCCATGCTCCCGGCAGCCCTCGACGCATGGGAGTACTGGGCTGGAATTCGTACCGCGGCACGTGACCGGCGAGATATGGTGGCAGCAATCGAGGACAAGCTCGCTGACAATGCGAGCAACCTTCAATCAAATGACCTATTGATATGGCAAGAGCGACTGTTTGATCTACGTCGTCAGTCACCGCAGGTACCCGACTTTATCTACAAGTTAAAGCGTAAGCGGAGCGAAGTCGCAATGGCCAGTGCAGTGCAGCAGCTTTCAGGACAGACGGGACGGGAAAACTAAATGGCTTTGACTACAGCAGCTGCGTTCACTAAATTCTACGATGACATTAAAGAGGATACAACCACCACCACCTTTGTGACCGCCCGTCGCGCCAATGTCGAGTCTGTCTTGCAGCAGGCGTTTCCTTCCGGCTCCACTATGGAGTTTATTTCAGCCAAGGTGATGGGATCGCTGGGTCGGCATACAGCGAGTCGGCCTTTTGACGATATTGATCTCTTGGTACACCTTCACGTCGATGAGTCGCTGTGGCAGTCCAGCTACATGCGTGACTCAAGTAATTTCTTGTATCGGGTGCGGCGGGTGCTGAATGATGCGTCGTCTGTCAAGAAGATCGGCGCGAGAGGGCAAGCGGTCAGGATGTTCTATACAAGCGGACCTGTGGTTGACGTCGCTGCGGTCGTCAAGTATACGACCGGTGGGTATGGCATACCAGATGGTGCCGGAAAATGGATTACTACCGATCCCCTTGAGCATGCAGCATACATGAATAGGAAAAATGAAGCTTTGGGCGGTAATCTCAAGAGGTTCGTGGTGATCGCTAAACAATGGAACAAGGCTCATAGCAGCCGACTGTACTCGTTTCATGTGGAGATGATGGCTGCGCGGACTTTTTCATCCCTCGGCACTAACGACAGAAAGGCACTAAGGATCTTCTTCGACCACAATCTATACAATCTCAGCGTACTGGACCCAGCTGGCCACGGCGGCGATATCTCGACGTACCTGACCTCTACCAACAAGGATGATGTCAATACCTCGCTCCGTGCAGCGCGAGATAAAGTTGATAGCGCTCTTGCCGCAGAAGACCGCGATGACCACAAGGAAGCCATACGTTTGTGGGGAGTCATTTTGGGGTCACGGTTCCCGAGTTATGGATAATCTGACGGACATACGGTTGCATGTCATTGCATGAAGTGGCGGCCCGATTGCTGTGCGGAGTTTCCAGCTTGGTCGTGGATTGGCTGCGGATTCTTCGTAAGACTGTACGCAAGGTCTCCTGACCCGCCAGGCTTGCGAAGACGGACAGACAGCAGCGATGTGCGACCACGGCAGCTCGACCAATGGACGGAGTGTAATTCCTCTGTCAGTTCAGCATCAGATTGCCGAAAAGCTGTACGCCGTACTCAGGCCAGGTGACGAGAAAGCACGATCACCGTGCTGCCCACACCCCCAAGAACTCCCGGGCTTCGGGTACCTTTGCGTAAGGCCGAACCGTGGCAGCGATCTCATTCAAGCGCCGCTGCAAGCGAGCAGATGCCAAAGCTGAAATTACAGAAAATGTATCAGTCAGGAGCCCACACGCCTGCCCTATATCCCCGCCCTCGATCAGATTGTGCGCGAGGTGAAGCTGCCACGAGGCACGCTCCCGCGGCCAGGCCGATGAGCTGTCAATCGCATTTTGCAGATGAGTTGCTGCTGCACCCTGCTCGCCGAGCCGCATATAGGCTTTACCGGAGACGCCGCTCATTTCGGCTTCGGGCAGATATACCCAATCGGGATCGAACCCGCGTGTTGACTCATAGGCCCGAAACGCTCGACTAATCGCCTTGTCCATCTCCATGCTGTCGCCACGAGCGCCATGGGCTTCCGCTTCACGCAGCGCCATGAGGGCACGCAGTTTCGGTCCGCCCTTACTCAGGGCTGCCCGCGATGCTGCCTGAGCGTATTGGACTGCCTGCTGATCACCAGTTGAGTTCGACCCAAGACGATTGACCATCAGGTGACTGGCGTTGCCGAGTGCGTGAGCTGCGGCGATGCCATCATTAGCAGCGGTGGCTGTTTGCGCAGCTTCGGCGTAGTAGCGACCGGCACTATCGGCATCGCCGGAGTCGTAGTGCACCCAACCGGCTGCGGTCATCATCTCGGCACTCGTGCTGGCGAGCTGCTGTCCGACGGCATCGCTGTAGTTGCCGACGTTCAGGAGATGCTGGGCATAGCGGACTTGCCCCGCTGCCAGTTGGCGCAAACGATCGCCGCCGATGACCAGGTCAAGCTCATGAATCTGGTTGACGCTGTCACTGAGGGCGACCACATCGGTTGCCCCTACCTTGAAACCGGAGGTCCCCGCTGACGCTGCACCAGCGACCGATGCGCCAGTTGCCACAGCCGCTAGTCCACCAGCGCCGAGGGCACCCGTCTTGAAGAATTCGCGCCGTTTCACGTCCGCCTCCTCGTTCGAGTCCACTACCAGTATGGCAAGTGGGACGCCCAAGGCACGGGCTACGCGACGCAATGTGCGGACATCGTGAACAGCCGCGCCGTCATGCTCCAATTGGGAGACGGCAGGCTGGGTGAGATGAAGGAGAGTGCCCAGCTCAGCCTGGGTCATGCCGATGGACTTCCTGATCCGGCGAATCACTTCACCGGTGGTCATGTGCATCCGCGCTGTCCCCGCTCTCCCGTGTGATCCTGCATCGATAAAATACCGGAACCGTTGCCCAGCAACGAGTTTCACTTCTCTGGGTATTTTATACCCGTTTTCGTATAAATAAGAACGTTTGGGTATTTGGGGCCGAAATAACCCGTTTTACGGGCTTACGGTCGCCCTTGGTACCCGGTACCAAGCCGACGCCGTACCCGCTTGTTTCGTTGGGGTGCGGCGCACCCGCCCCGGTGAGCCGGGTAGGTGGCGAGAGCCCTTGGTATCGGGTGCCTCAGTTTCGATCGAAGCGCTGCCCGACCCGGAGGTACCCGACCATGCATTCCCTCGCGATCCATCAGCTCGCTGCCATGTCCGACGAAACGTCCCACAAAGCTCCTGGTGTGCCATTCACGGTCGGACGAGCCCACGGCGTGATGCAATTCCATGTCGCCTGTCGAGCGAAAAAATGCCCACGCAAAGCAGCGGCACTCCAGGCTCTTGTCGAGGCCGGCCGCCTGGTCCCCTCCACGATCCACGCTCGGTGATCCGGCATGACGTCCATACCCGACAGTTTCGATAGTGCCGCACCCGATGACCACCCCATCGACGCCAGCAACTCCGCGAGCAGTTCGGATTCGGCTGACCCGATCCCGGAGTGGGTACCCCTCGAGCCGTTGCCGTCATCCGAAATGTTCCTGGCGACCTTCTCCGGCAGCCAGCCGGTGACGGCCGGGGACATCCTGCATCCGGCCTACGACCTGGTGGAGTGCCAGCGGGACTACCGCCTGGCCGCCGAGGTGCTGGCAGATACCGATACGTCGTACATGGAGCTGAGAGCTGCGGCCACGACGCTCGTAACGGCGCAGTCGGACATTGCAGTGCTCATCGCCATCATCGACGATGCGGTGAGCGACCGAATGAAGCAGCGGCACAACGACTCGGACGAGATGCCCTCGCCAATCTTGCCGATGCACGCACCACCGCATGATCGGTTTCCGGTGGTTCCGACGCACACCGAATCCATCGGCGAGATCGCGGCCCATATGGCGGAGTTGTGGGAGGCGACGATCGCCACCATCACGCAGCCGACGAGTGCGGAATTCCCTGAAACCGTCCAGCTGATCGAGCTGTGCGTTGCCTACGACAGCTTGGCGGCGGAGATCGAATCCGGCCGACGAATGCTGCCGGTGATGTGATGTCGGATGCCGTCGATCACCCCGCCCCGGCGCATTCGGCACATCCACATCGAATCCGGTGCACTGCAGCTGGATTACCAAGCTCCGGCCGAGCAGGCGCAGCACGTTGCCGAGGAGCTGGCGAGCGGCTTCGCCGATTCGGAGTTGGTGGTGACGGTGGACGACGAGGTGCGCGATGACCTGCCGCTCTTGCCGTGCAGTGAGTTGTGGGAGTGACCTCAACTCATCACCTCTTGCTCACATCTTTGATTCGCGCCCGGACCCAAATCTGAAGGGACACATAAGCTATGCCCTCGTCCCTTGTCCTGATCTTGTGGCCAAGCTCGGTCTTCTTTGTTGCAGTGCTTTGCTTCCGAATTGGTATGTGGTGGAAGGGTATTCATCTGCACGGCAGGCATGAGTTTGTTCCGCGGCGGCAGGGTGGCCTGCTGATGACATACCGCGAGGGGGATGGGCACGCCGGAGATATGGGGGACGGCGAGGCAGACAGAGGCACTGAGGGAGACGAGGACGGCTTCCTCGGCGATGAAGCAGCGCGGCTGCGCAGGCGGCCGGCTTCGGCGCCGGAGGGGTGGATGGAAGCTGCCACAACGCCGATGGAACCACCGCCGGCCACAGCGAAACCTGTTCGCTGGTGGAGCGATGATGATACTGCGGTCTTGCCGCGGATACAGGACATCCGGCCGCCTTTGCGGCCGACACCGATTCGGCGGCCACCGTGGGTAGAGAGACGTGACCGACGATGAACTCCGTTGGTGGGCAGCTGTATTCGGCAAGCCCTTACAGGTTCAGGGTTCGCGCCATCCAATCCAATGCCCTGTCCCGATCGCCTTTTGCCACCGCCCGATTCGTATGCAGCGGCACAGATATCCAGCGCCGTGACCGCCAGCCCTTGACCGGCCGGATCGTCCATCGCCCCCACTCATGGTGCAGGGTGTAGCCACCCCCACTGTCGCCGGGGTGCAGGCGAGGAGTGAGCAGCGTGTGCCACTGCCGGCGGAGAAATGATGTGACATGGACACGGCGCGGAATCGAACCGGCTGGCACCTCGGCGTATCGTCCCAATGAATTTCATCCTCTCGGGCATTCGGAAGCACTGACTGCGCGCTGGCGTGAATGGTCGGTGAAGTCGAACGGGTTGCTTTGGAGGCTACCGGTTGCGTGAGCCGTGATCATCCACAGTCCAGGCGAGCATTCGGCGCTGACATGGTAGTTCACTCGGGGCGCCGGAATCCTGCGGTCGGTGCTGGTGGCCATGGTGATCCACTTGCCGCTGGTATCGCGGCGCTCGAGGCTCAGTTCCATGACATGGCGGACTGGAGGCACCTTGCAGTCCGCCCAGGCGTCACCGAGGACCAGGGGACTCAGCACGGTCGGCTGGCTGAAGGTGAAGCCGAGGTTGCAGGACTCATCCAGGCGCGTCGAAACCACTGGCGTGGTGATGGCCTGAGCCGATCCGGCCGCAAGAAGCACGGCAGCAAGAGGTGCGGTGACGAACAAGGAGCGGATGGTTCGACGCATCGGTATTCCAACCTCATTGAATTATCTGTTCTCGACATACATTGTGCTACAAGATGTTTCAGTGTTTCGCTACTACCTCCCCTTCGTCCTGCTCGTCTTCGTGCTGAAGATCCAGCCCAACGTTCGGCAGGGATTGAGCAGGCTCCTGGACGCCCAAAAAGGCGGCCACCTGATCGAGTGAGCCGTACATCGGTGCGGTGCCGTCTTCATCGACCAGCTCCCAGCCGTAGGGCGGCTGGTGCTTCGGGTGCAGCAGATATCCCTGCGCTGCGGCGTGGTCTTTGAGTGCCGACAGCCGAGCTTGGAACTCCCAGCCGCCGATTGGATACGGAATCTGGGGTGTAGTGGTCGGCTCGGGCTCAGCCGCCTCGGCGCTCGCATGCGATGTCATCCGGCGACCGCCCGTGCGTAGAGGGCTTTGTCGTTGACGGTCACGACGTCGACAACCTTGGTCAGGTCGGCCGGGATGGCGGCTCCGTCGAAGTGGGCGACGTTCGGGGTGAAGACGGCATCGACTGCCAGGCGGGCAACCACGGTGCAGAGCCGTAGCACTGGTCGATCGGTCTGTTCGCTGAAGACAACGGTTTTGGTCAGGTTGTAGCCGAGTCGGGCTGCCAGACTGCGGATCTGGGTTTCGTCCCAGGTCTGGTTTACGGACACATCCCGGCGCAGGTAGCCGATCGCTCGTGGCTGTGACAGCACTGTCCTACCCCTTTCCGGTGTCCTGGTGGCAGCCTGCGTCCGAGAATGTGTCTCGCCCAGGGCATCTCGAATGAGCCTTGAGGCCGGATCGAGATCCGTTGATGGTGATCTGACGAGCCGTGGCGGCGTTGCAGGTGGCACCTGTAACGCTACGAAAGGGCTGATGTCGTGGTCTACGTATTTGCAGCTCTTTGCAGCAATTCGCCGCATACTATTGACCTGAGCTGGGAGAATGGATGACCATCGGGTCACTGGTATTCTCGCTCGCCTGCAAAGGATGACTGCTATGAAGCTTCAGCATCTCGGCACGGACACCCGCAAAGACGGCTCACCGACTCTGTTCGCTACCGATCATGACAGTTACGTGCTTCAGAGCTGGAAGATCCCCGACAGCGACAAGCGGCACATCGAGATCCCTCACCGGCTGCTGGGGTACCTTGAGCCGGGCTGGTGCCTTGGCACCCGGCTGGAAGATACGGGGCACGGGACGTTCATCCTCTCGGGGGAGCCGGTGACCGACCCTGAAGCGCTCTCGCAGATGAACACCCCCGACCACGAACAAAGCATCGAAGTCCCGAAGGCAAAGGAAATCCGACCCGACGATGCAACTCCTTAACATCGACCAGTTCCGGCAGCTCCTCAGGAACAGCCACCGCTCCTTCCACCTCGAAACCCAAGATGGCTATGCGGTGGACGATGAGGCCGACGCCTTGGCAACGTTCATCGAGACGGGAGCAATCGAGGAGGATCCGAGCTGGTCAGCGTGGGATGACATGGTGAAAGAGATCACCAGCAGCGGCCGGCTGATCCAGCGGGTCCGGGTGGTGACTGAACCACACACCGATTACACCCGCTTTCTGCATGCCACGACACAGGCCAATGTCGATGTCGGCGAAGATATCCGCTGGCTGCCTCGTCATGCCATCGACCCCGGCGAACTCACCGCCGATGACTGGTGGTCCCTGGACGAGGACACCATCGCCTTCACGGCGTTCGAGCCAGACGGAAACCTCGGTGGCCTGGCGGTGACGACCGATCCGGTCATCGTCCGGTATTGCCTGGCAGTTCGTGACACGGTGTGGGATCGGGCGATCCCACATGCCGACTATCCTTCGGCGTAGTGAGCAGCGTCCAGCAAGCCCGCGAAACACTCGGCGTGCGGTTACGTGAACTCCGTACTTCAGCCCACCTGACGGGTCTCGAGCTGGCGAGGCTCGCCGGGTGGGACAACTCCAAGGTCTCCCGCTACGAACACGGCAAGCAAACCCCCACCGAGCAGGACATCCACACCTGGTGTCAGCTGACCGACTCGGCGCTCCTCCTGCCCGATCTGATCGCCTCGGTGCGCAACATCGAGGCCGCCTATCTGGAATGGAAGCGGATACAGTCCCATGCCGTCCAGAAGAAGACGGCTCAGATCGAAGCGCAGACAAAACTGATCCGCGGCTACGACCCTGATCTAATCCCCGGATTGCTGCAAACCCGCGACTACGCGCATGCCGTCTTGAAGGCGTGCGTCGAATTCCTCGGCGGACCCGACAATCTGAACGCGGCGGTCGAGGTTCGGATGGAACGCCAGACGGTACTACGCCGGAGCGGCGAACGCCGCTTCCACTTCCTGGTTGCGGAGCAAGCGCTCTATACCACCGTCGGCGATGACAGCGTGATGATCACCCAGCTTGAACAGCTGCTCGACGCGACTCGGTCGTCTCGATTGGCACTGGGTGTGATTCCGCGGATAGCGGTATTCCGCTGTCCGACCACTAACTTCCTGATGTACGACCGGAAGCAAGTGCAGGTTGAAACCGTGACGGCGGAATTGTTCGTCACCCAGCCCGGAGAGATTGCACTGTACGAGAAGGCATTTCAGATGCTGACCGGGCAGGCGGTCAAGGGGGAGGCGGCACGGATGTTGATAGAGAGAGCGCTTGAGGAGCGGAGAGGATGATCGAGTGATATGGGGCCCATGTCACCCTCCTAATTCACCAGGAGTCAATATTAACTGAACCCATCTGATCCTTGTTCGCTGTGGCCACGCCCAGTGCAGGGCGCAAGGCCGTCCGGCTTGTTTTAGTGTCCCCGCTCAACGATCAGCTTGCTGTCACTTGGTGTGCTGGCGACAGTCGTGACTTCCCCATTGTCATCTCGCGATTTAATGTCTGCGGATAGCTGAAGCGAGTGACCAAAATCCAGTCGCGGTGTGAGCTGGAATGTCAGCACATGGGTGTTAGGATCGAAAGTGATGGTGCCGTCACTCGTCGGCATGGTCGTTCTGAAACCTTCAGATTGGACGACGTCGGTCTCTATCCCATTTGAAGCCCATAGTGGATCGCCTCTCGCCGCCATCGCGGTCGGTGGCACATATCCGGCAGCCACCCGATATTGGTACGCATTCGGGTCGCTGCTATCGAGATGAACGATGACAATGGAGTGGTTTGGGATCGGATCACTCCCGAGCGTCACGCTGACAGTGAGCCGCTGTCGGGTATAGGTTGCGCACATCTTTGGAAGCGCCGTTGTTCCTGGCCAAGACTTGCACTGCTGCTGGGCAGGCTTCGGATCAGTCGCGAACATTTGTGTATATTTAGTGTGCAGCTCTTCAAGCTCATCTGACCTTTGAGCTGGAATTTTGTACGCATCGTCAACAATCTTCGAATTCTCCGCCGCGCATCGTACGTCTGTGTTGCCTTTGAGGTTGTCGAGACCCCGTCCGGAGGGGGCGACGAGTGCGACGGTGCCGAGATTGAGGTCGGTCGGCGACTTGTCGTGAGCGAGCGATATATCTGCCACGATGATGTACGGCACGTTCATACTGGTAGGAACATCGTGCGGTCCGATACTTACGGTAAAGCTTTCATGTTGACCAGGATCGACACGGAGATCCATATCTCTTGTGACGGGAAATGGACGCGGCGGCATCGGAATCGGCAAGTTGGCATCATAGTCGCCGTCACTGAAGCCCGGCCCAGCACCTGTACAATTCGTGAATTGCTCAGCATAGCGGATATTTACTTTGGCCGCCGTAATGTCAGCCTGCTGCGTCCCGTTATTCTGGACAGTGATGTTCGCTTTGGTGGCGTCAATTTGCGCGCTTTGGGGGCCGTCGGGCCAGACGACGGTAGCATTAATCTTGCTCGGCTTTTCGACCCGTAGCGCGGTGAGTTGGAGGCCAGGGCCAACATGGGCTGGCGAGGATGGAATCGCTGCAGCAATGTGATTGATTGCGGCTGTATTCGGCCACAGGGCGTAGGTGGAGGTGCCGATGGCGAGCAGAAGAACAGCAGTGCCAACGGTGCTCGCCGTATAGATCCACCTGCGCGTGCGAGGGTGCCCCTTGAAGTAATTTACTATGAGGCCGTAGTTCTTCGCAACGAAACCGTGAGAGCTGGTTATTTCGATTGACGTGCGATCGTCGTCAGTCATTGTGCCAATGGTTCGTCATAGGTGCGTTGTTGTTGACGACAAAATACTTAGAATCACGGATTTTCACATCTGCGCTGGCTGACCTATCTTCCTCTGTTTGCTGATTAGGTGACTGCACCGGAGTAGCCGGAGGCGACTCGGGTCGGTTGTTCCCGCTATCTGCTGCGGAGGCTTCGCCGGTGACCGTGTCCGCCACATCCTCCGCATCATCAGGCGCGTCGTTCGGTTCATCCCTTAACAGATGCATCGCCATTGTCTTCCTCATCTTTAATACCACTCGCTGAAACTTCTTGTCGTCGTCAGGAAAATCGATAACATCCCGAACATACCGAGCGAGTTTGGCATGTTCCTGTCCGATGTTCTTGTAATCGGCCTGGAGTATCTCTGGAAGGTCAAGGGGGAGGTCAACTTTGAACAGAATGAGCGCCGCCTCTTGCCAGCTCATTGTATTGCGACGGGTGTCCGGCAAGTTATGCGTAGGCAAGCTACCAATCGCATCCCGAAGGGTGCTCCTGATGGCCTCCACCTGTTGCAATTGCGATTCGCTACGCCACAGCTCAGAATAGCAACCCTCGACCACTTTAAACAGGACGTCCAGTTTGAGCGGGCCGTTACCGATCTGGTCGAAGGTATGATCAACGCCGCGCTGACGTAGATCATTCAGTTGATCAGTGAGGAGCACGAAGCGCGACATGCGCCGAGTATCCCACGAGGCTGTAGATGAGCCCTACAAAGCTGGAGTCATCCCAGGACTATGTAGCGTGGCATGTAGCAGACCGATAGGGCGCGTTTGCTCACTTATCTTCCGGAGGCCAGTGGTGCGTTATTGGCCTCTCGTTGTTTACGATAAAGCTCTTTGCTCCCACGATTCGAACTCCGGCCTTTGAAGCCGCCACTTCGGCAAGGGCTTGATCACGGTCTTTCTCAGCCTGTTTACCACCCTCCCCCAAAACTGCCGCCTCGTGTGCCCACGCCTCGAGAAATCCGCGCATGATCTTAGGCGCAACCGCACTGTCGATGCGTCCGTCTTCGATCCCCCTGCTCAGCTCAAAGCCTATGTTTTGTGTTACCGGGTGACTTAAGCTATATTGAGCCCCGCGTAACACGGCTTTTCGTGTGATTTTCATTGCGGCGTCAAATTTATTGTTGAAGAGCGCTGGAAGCATAGCGATGCCCATTTGCTCGGCTATCTCACCATGATCCACTATCAGAGCCTCACTTACCAGGAGTCTTATTCAAAACCCCATGTGATTGAGAAGAAGAATAGCCCGCGGGCGGCGTCGTATGTGTCTCGGTAGGTGTGGTGGGGGCGGCGGTAGTCGGTGTGGAGTATTCGCCATGACTTGAAATGGG